>ULUS01037457.1_pt1 | contig 10956 bp, 17 predicted proteins | sample 1958761 | NCBI WGS metagenome assembly ULUS01 (sample SAMEA4835767, study PRJEB28245) | human gut metagenome | biome: gut microbiome; material: fecal sample | place: Denmark | collected 2008
GATCCGTACAATATCCTCGCCGAGGGTAACGACTCCATCTATTTATGGGGCGTAAAACGAAGTGGTAGAATGAGAGGACGGCACAATAGAGCCGAAAGCCGTTTGTTTACAACGAGTTAGGGAGATTTGGAGAAAATGAGCCAGAAAAACGAAACGGTTTACATTGCTTTACATTTGGCTTACGTCAGGGAGCATGAAAAGGACGTTTCAGGGGCTATTTCTTTACATCAGGCTTTGCGGATTGTCTGAAATGGGATGATGGACAGGGTGATTGTGACGGAGCGGCGCTGGTCGCTTTTTTGTGCTGCTTTTGAAAATACTATTTGCAAAATTCTTCCATATAATAATTATTTGGTATATTTGCACCATAATTGAGATTGATATGGCAAAGGTGATACACGTACATTTACTATGCAGGAGCCGATATGAGCGCAAAGACTACTATTTTGCGAGCATATCGGCCATTTATACCGTTCTGAAGCCCGAAGAAGTCGGTGCGACAAAGAACTATCTATTACATGCCGGACTGTCAGGAAACGGCACAGTATGCACGAAAAAGGCCATTATAAAGCAATCTACGCTTATCCGTTGCTCAAGGCGCCAGGACGGCGCAGATTGACGTAAAAACGCCGTTAGGACGGCTTTCTGACGGTGTTGTATTTGAATGCTGTTCGGGGGAGTTGAATGCTCCCCCTTTTTTGTGCTCGATTATGCCGTTTTTGACACTTAGGGTTACATTTAGGGTTACAACTTAGGGTTACATTTAGGCGTTGTAGTGTTCGTGGTTTAGGGTTACATTTTAGTACGGTTTAGGGTTACATTTAGGGTTACATTTGCCGTTTTTTTTTTTTTGCTACGAGATAGGGAAACGGACTATTTGAGTAAATTAAAGTCGATTTTTAGTGTTTTAGGGTGGGGAAAATGCCACCATTTTGCACCCTTACACATTATTACATATAGTGCGCAAATTCCCTATTTATAAGGGTTTTGCCGTGTTTTTCGTCGGTTTTTGGCTCTCAAAATGCGTGTGTGTGACTTGTGTGGGTATCTGGGGTGTGTCCGAGTGGTTACCACTTGCCACCTTTGATGATTTTGAACGGCATTACCCTACACTGGCAATGCTTGAAGTTTGAGCATCTGATGCACTGTCCCCCCTACGGCGTTCCAGTTCCTCAATACGAGCTTTAAGCCGGCCTATCTCCTCCGCCTGTTCCGCAATACGATCGAGGAACATGGATGTCTCGCCTTGCTGTACCACTGGTTTGTCGGAGATAAACGGCTCACCTTCTCCCATGATAATATAGTCGATATTGACAGATGGGTATGATAATTTCAGACGGCGGAGCATCTCGACCGACAACTTCTTTCTCCCACTTTTTATGTCGCTAATTCCAGCCTTGTTTGTTTCTAAAATGCTGGCGGCCTCGACATAATCGGCTATTACCCCGCCCTTTCTTAAATCGTCCAGAATCTGAACGAATCTGAGATTTTCACCCATAATTTTAACTTCGGTATGAAAAATTACGCCAAAATATTTTGTAGTATGAAATTTTCATATTATCTTTGCAGCGTGTTAATGATATTAACGCCGCGCCAAAGGTACGAAATTTTGGCGAGACTAACGAAAAATAACAGTTAAAAGTCAAGAAACATGGACGAAATTAAAGAATGGCAGACACAAAGCGTGAAGCACAAGGTGGCAACGCTGCTGATTTGCGACGGTGTGCCTTTTAGTTACAACGAGGAGGACGGCATAGTGTTCACGGCTCCTGAGTTCTATGTAAAAAACATGATCCGCCGGCTGATGAACTGCTACGGCGTGAGTCTGAAACCGATTATCAACGAAATCAAATAATACGACTATGTTACAGAAAGAATTTGAAGACCGCATCGGTCGCAAGGTTACGACCGAGGAGTATGTAGAAGCCAACGCCGTGTATATGATGGCCGGAGAGTTGGACAAAGATGAGTTCTGCCGTGAGTGGCTGAAGATTGGCTCGTCGAAGTTGGTGCAGTGCCTGTTTGAGAAGGCGCACAGCCTTGACCAGGATTTGCAGGAGCATAAACTGATGGTTAACGAGTGCCAGGAGATGATCAGCGATGCCGCTGACGCCATGCTGGAGATATTAGATCTCGTCATTGAGGTAAGAGACAAGTCAGAAGGTGAATACAGTGCAATAGATACGATTGGAGTCAAGCTGGACAAGAAAATCACGTGGCTTATAGGACGCGGTGAAACTATAAAGCGTAAGGCGCGCAAAGGTATTGCAATGTCACCTGAAGATGTAGATTATATCATCAACAACCTAAAATGAGCGATTATGACAAAGTTATTTCAACGAGAAATCTGCCCTGTGTATGATGTTCAGGGCGATGTTACGGCGGTGAGGATAGACTACCGCGTATGTGGCAAACTGGTGAAGTCTGTGAGCCGACCGATTTCAGAAAGCAAAGTGGTATGGTCTAAGACATATCGGCCTCACTCTCAAAAATGCGGATCCGCGCTGCAACAGTTAGGTCGGGCAATGTCAGAGATATGAGCTGCACAATGTCTTCATACAGTTTCAGCAGATATTCCGCCCTTTGTTTCCCGATGGAAACGGCCACAGAACCTTTGGCGTACCACCCTTTGGAAACATCCTGCTGTGGCTTATGGAACACAACGCTGGTGTCCCGCTTGTCAAAAGCACCTTTCAGATGGTGCAGGCACTGTAGCCTCGGCTCCACCAGTTCCCTGAAACTGTTTTCGTCCAGAATGCCCTTCTCATCGGCTACTGTGACGGATAGAAGATACAATTTAAGCATAGGTAATGATATTAACAGGCTTCAAAGGTACGCATTTTTGCGTGAAGTAACGAACAATTAACAAATTATAATAGCAATGGCAAAGAAAATTTATTTGGAGGATAAGGCCAAGGCCTACCTCCGTCGAGTGTTCAAGTGTTCAAACGTGATGGTGTGGAAAGCCCTGACGTTTGAGAGTGACAGCAAGTTGGCCCGGAAGATCCGCTTCGTAGCGTTGAAAGAATTGGGCGGTGTGCCCAACTGGAAGCCGGAGGACATGGAGACCACCCATGAGGAGGAGGAAAAGACCATGACTCAGACCTTCGGCGACCGCGTGAAGTTGGTGGCCAGCAAGCGCGACACAAGTGTCCTGGTGTATGTTGACGGTAAGATCAAGCGCCGTGAGAATTGTGAATCAATCCCGGCATTTATCGCCCTGCAGAATGAAGTTCAATGTATGGCCATGAGCCTGTAAGGAGTGAGTTATGGAGTATTACGGCAAGATATTGTGTATCTCGTACAACGACCTGACCTACGATGACCGCCCCGTTATCGTCAATGGTAAGGCGGACTACAGCCACAGTCGATGTCTGAACGGTGTCGCACCGTCGATGCTGCCAGCCGAGACGCTTGCCCCCATCATGTCAATTCCCAACTACAAACAACTATCAGCACGCGGTCAGATTAACGTGGTGCGTTTGGGCAAAGGTCTGGGCAATTATGCCCTGATTGAGATTGCCACACTTCCGCAACGTTTCAAGGACCGCATCAAGGCTAAGTACGGAGAAATGGAGCAGAACATTCTGAAGGACTGGTTCGGCCAACATTACCGCATCGACGCAGAAGCCCGGTCGTTTTATACCCGTTTCCGTTTTGAGGACGGCAGTGCCCTGCCACCTGACAAGATAAACGAGTACACGGTGAACGCCTCGGTGCTGAAGGCCGTTGTGAGTGTGATGGCAGACACGAACATCATGCGCAAGGCCATGAACGGCCAGACGATTAACTGGGGCGAGATGGCGGGTGCCATCAGTTACTACAAGGCCGAGTTCGGCCACACGCTGCCACTGAGTCCTCATCGCTTCCGTGAGCGTGTGAATGCTTACCAGAAGGAGGGCTATGAGTCGCTTATCAGCAAGAAGTTCAAGAACCAGAACACGCGCAAGGTGAACTACCGCATCGAGCGCCTGCTGCTGAGTCTTGACAGTCAGCCTGAGCGTCCATACAACACCACGGTGGCTGAAATGTACAATATGTTTGTGATGGGTGAGCTGCAGGTGGCGGATCCTGAGACAGGCGAATTGTTTGACCCCCTGGACTTCGTAGATAAGAAGGGCAACCCGATAGTGCTGAGCGAGGCCACTATAGCCAACTATCTGAACACGCCAAAGAACAAGGCACTCAGAGCCAAGTTGCATGACACACAATGGGATTTCAACAACCAGTACCGCCCGTATCACCTGCGAGCACATGCAGTCTATTCACTGAGCAAAATATCGCTTGATGACCGCGACTTGCCTCGTCCGATGCACAACGGCCAGCGTGTGAAAGCCTACTACGCCTACGACGTGGTGAGCGGAGCCGTTGTTGGCTATGCCTACAACCGTCTGAAGACCCGTGACCTGTTCCTGGACTGTATGCGCAATATGTTCCAGACGCTGGACCGCAACGGCTTCTATATGCCGGCAGAGTTGGAAGTGGAGCACCATCTGGTAGAGAACTTCGCAGACGGTCTGATGAAGGCCGGTGTTGTGTTCCCCCTGATCCGTTGGTGTAACCCTGGAAACTCACGCGAGAAGCGTGCCGAGCATTTCAACAGGGCCAAGAAGTACGGGGTGGAGAAACGCCTGCAGGTTGGTGTAGGACGTTGGTACGCCCGGCTGGAGGCCAACCGTCCGAAGGTGGATAAGGTGTATGACGAGCAGAACAACACTTACAAGGAGAAAAGTTACTCCTACGAGGAACTGGTGGCAGACGACATCAGGGCGATCCAGGAGTACAACAACCAACTTCACCCGAACCAGAAGATGTACCCCGGCATGACGCGATGGGACGTACTCGCGGGAAGGCAGAACCCCGACCTGCGTCCGTTTGACAAGGCTGTGCTTTACCGTTTCATTGGCGAACACACCTCCACGACGATCAAGCAGAACATGTACTGCACGGTTCAATATCAGCAGTACCGTCTGCCGAGCCCGGAAGTAATAGACCGGCTTGCCCCGAGGAACATGAAAGTGGATGCTTACTGGCTGGCTGATGGTGAGGGAAACGTGAAAGAGGTCTATCTGTATCAGAACGACGAGTACATCTGCACCTGCGGGCTTCTTGAACGCTATAACGAGGCCACTGCCGAACAGACTGCAGCCGACCATGCCGCCTACACCGAGCAGGCCAAATATGTGAGCCAGTTCGACAAGATGATGAAGGACGGCAAGATCCAGAAGGTGGTTGTCATGAAGAATGAGGATGCCAGGGAGATTGAGCAAGTGGAAGCCCGTGCGGTATCGCAGTCTGTGGAGCAGCCGGACGAGGACTATTCTGACTATATGGACACGGCGCGTTACAAGCGCGAAGCCGTGGGCAGTTTATAACAACATTAAAACAGCATTCAAATGAAGATAACAGACGAGATTAAAAGCCGGATAGCGGCAGCCATTGTGGCCGACCGTGAGAACTATCCAAGTGACAACAAACACGCCGTGAGCCTTGGCATATCGGCGTCAGTATATAACAGCATCAAAAAAGGCACCTGGGAGCGTCAGGTGAGCGATGCCAACTGGGTGGGCATGGCACGTCGGCTGGGCGTGACCCTGCGCCAGGAACAAGCCTGGAATGCCGCAGAAACGCCGACGTGGGTGTTTATTACCCAGCAGTTGACCGTATGTCAGGAAAGCGGTCTGAGCGCGATACTGTGCGACATTCCGAACATCGGCAAGAGTTTCACCGCACGGGCCTATGCCAAAAGCCACAAGAACGCCGTATATATCGACTGCTCGCAGGTGAAGACAAAACTGAAACTGGTCCGTAAGATTGCCAAGGAGTTTGGCGTGGGCAGTTACGGTCGTTACAGCGACATCTATGAAGACCTTGTGGAGTATCTGCGCACCATCGACACTCCCCTTGTCATACTTGACGAGGCAGGCGACCTGCAGTACGAGGCATTCTTGGAACTGAAGGCCTTGTGGAATGCCACGGAGCGCTGCTGTGGCTGGTATATGATGGGTGCCGACGGCTTACGGGCCAAGATAGACCGCAACGTGGAGTGCCTGAAGGTGGGCTATGCTGAAATGCTCAGCCGTTTCGGTGACACGTTCAGCCGTGTGACCCCCGAAGACGAGAAAGAGCGCCAGAAGTTCCTGAAGGCTCAGGCTGCCATCGTAGCGAAGGTGAACGCTCCGGAAGGAACCAACATCATGCAGATTGTGAACGCCAGCGACGGCGGTCTGCGCAGAGTATATACGGAAATCGAAAAAATCAAGAAAATGCAATGAAGTTGAAACGTGCCTACAGTCCAACGGACATCCTGAACATGAACATCCCGTCGCTCGACTTTACGGGCGACTGGGAGGCTTCATTGGGCAAACCGGCTAAGACTGGCACATGGATTATCTGGGGAAGCCCCGGCAACGGCAAGACAAGTTTTGTGATGCAACTGGCAAAGTATCTGTGCCGGTTTGATAAGGTGATTTATGACAGTCTGGAGGAAGGCACCGGTCTGAGCGTCCAGAAGTCAATGTTGCGTCATGGAATGCGTGAGGTAAGCCGTCGTTTTCTCGTGCTGGACCGCGAGCGAATTGAGCAACTGACAGAGCGTCTGAGCAAGCGTAAAAGTCCGGGCATCGTCATTATTGACAGTCTGCAGTATAGTGGTCTGACCTACAGAGGCTATCAGCAACTGAAGGAACGCTTCTGCAATAAGCTGCTCATTTTCGTGAGCCATGCCGAAGGGCAGCATCCAGGAGGGCGCGTGGCCCGTGCTGTTGAGTATGACGCCGACGTGAAAATCATGGTTGAGGGTTTCCGTGCCAGTTGCAAGAGTCGGTTCATGGATAAGCCAGGTGTGCCTTTTACCATTTGGGAAGAGGGTGCAGCCAAGTACACATTAGGAAACGAAACAAAACAGAAATGACTATGGCCAGGAACTGGAAGAAGGGTGTGTGGAAACGCCGTTCCAACATACTCTACAGACTGCGGAAGAAGGGTGTGAGGGTGAACACCAAGGAGCGCACCATCTTCATTCCTTACGGCGAAGATCCAAACAAGGAGGTTCAAGTTGTCCGCCTACGGAAAGAATATCATTTTAATGTTCAATTTGAGATAATATGAAAGAAATTAGTTTGACACATGGTGGTCACCGATGGGATAAGAAAAACCTTGTGACCCAGGAAGACCGAAAAGGGCAGTACGACCTTTTGAGGTGTAAGTTTTGTGGTATAGAAGGCAAGCGCTATTCGCTTGACACTATACAAGTCTATGACAGGTACGCGAAAAAGATTGATTGCTGTCCGAAAGCCCCACGGGGAAAACAAATCAAGGTTGTCAGAACGACTGCATTCGGCCCTGCATTTGCCAATCTTGTTCCCGGTTCTGTTCATGATGTTGTGGAAGCTCCAGCCGGTCAAGATTCGGAAAGAGGAGTCTGGGTCATGGGCTGTGGCGAACCTGTGCTACTCCTTTTTGGTGAATTTGTCTATTTGTAAAATATGAGACTATGAACAAGAAACAGAAAATCTACATCAGCGGTGCGATAGCGCACCATGACCCGGAGGAGCGCAAGGCTGCCTTTGAGGTTGCCGCCGCCTTTTGTGAGGCTTGCGGCTTTGAGAGCGTGAACCCGTTTAACAACGGACTGCCACAGCCAGGCGACTGGCGTGAACACATGAAAGCCGACCTGAAGATGCTACTGGATTGTGACGCCATCTGCATGATGGACGGCTGGGAGGAGTCGAAAGGCTGCAAACTGGAGCACGACGTGGCCAGCACCTGCGGCCTGACGGTGTACTATGAGAGTGACATCAGAACCATGCGCGTATGAAAGAACTTTGTTGTATTTGTGGCAAACCCATCGTTGGTTGGGGCAACAATCCCCGGCCTGTTAAGGAAAAGGGGCGGTGCTGCAGCGACTGCAATATGGATGTCGTTTTACCTGCACGTTTCAAAATGATTAAAGAACAATATGACAGCAAAAGACCTAACCCCTGAACAACTGGTGTGGTTCCGTGAGAACTTCGACCACACAAAGAACCAGGAACTCGCTGATGCGCTTGGCACCTCATTGCGGTGTATAACGCGGATGGCACGGGAACTGGGCTTGTGGAAAACCAAAGAGTTTGTGACTGCCATGCAGCGCAACGCCAGCGAACATGGTGCACGTGCCACCCGTCTGATGGGTGGCAATAGTGGGGCCGCGAACCTGCAGAAGTATGGCAAGGCAACCCGTTTCAAGCCTGGCACCAGCCAAAAGGACCGCATGAGTGCTGAAGCATTTGCCGATATGCGCCGCCGCATCGGTGAGAGCCGGAAAGAAACATTCAGGAAAGAGCGTGTCCGCGTCAACTGGGGCTTTGAGCAACGGACAAAACTTCGTGTAGTGAAATGCCCGAAGGAAAAAGTCAGCCTCCGCAGCAGCCTCCGTAAGCGCGGCTACGAGATTGCAAGGGCTTCAAACGAGGCCGTCATAACAGAAACGACCCGTCGCTGCCGACAAATGGAAGCCCGTGCTGAGAGAATTGGAATACAATTTACCAACTTAAATTTTTGATAACATCATGAAGATTAACGTAGAAAAAGCCATTCAACCGAAATGGTGGAACCCGGTTTACTGGGTGTTGGGTCTGCTGACCCTTTGTGTGAGTGTAACGCTCGGTTTATGCTGGGCAGGTGTTGCATTTGTTTCCGGTTGCATTCAGGGCTGGAACGACTTTCGCTCAGTGGTATGGGGTCAATGAAGAAAAAGCCGAAGACCATCCCCTGTTGCGTGGGAGTTGTGACTGTGACCACGGTGGTGCAGTCCAGCCCAAGCGTCAAGACCTTCTATAAAGGAAGTTACGGCTTTGCCAGTGCCGACATGACCCCACAGCGTCGTAAGAGCATCGCGGAAAATACAAAGGCTTCGGTTAAGGAGTATGTCCTGAAGAACCGCGATGCCTATGGCATAAAGAGCCTGGCTGACGTGAAGTTCTATGCCGGTGTGAAGATACTGGAGTGTGATGGACTAACAGGTTTCAGAAATGGGACAGATAAGTAACTACCACCGCTTCTACGCCTCGTTCAACCGTCTGCCCTGTGTCGGCGACCGTGAGGACATGAAGGAGAGCCTTGTGTCAAACTATACCAATGGTCGGACCACAAGCCTCCGAGAAATGAGCGAGGCAGAGTACAAAACGATGTGCGCCGCCCTGGAGCAGAAAGTGAATCCCAACGCAAGGGCACTGTATATCCAGGAGCGCAAGAGACGTCGGTCGTCAGCCCTGCACCAGCTGCAGCTGTACGGGGTTGACACCACCGACTGGAACAAGGTCAACGCCTTCTGCGCTCAGCCGAGAATAGCCGGCAAAGCGTTCCGCGACCTCGACTGTGAGGAACTGGAGGCACTGACCCGAAAGATGCGAGCGATCATCCGCAAGCGAGATAACCAACAATAAGTTTCACAATTAAAATTCAAAAGAAATGGCAAAAATCGATTTGCAGGGGCTGAGCCCCGAGGAACGTCGAGAGCTGCTGGCGCAGTTGCAAGACGAAGAGAAGCAGAACCGTCAGGACCGGCGCGAGGCCTACGAGGGCTTGCGCACCATGTTCATGCGTGACGTGTTCCAGAAAGTGGAGGCTATCGTGAATGACGTCACCGGCTTCAAGAGTTGGATTGACGAAGAGAGCGAGAGCTTCAAGAAGGTGATGGCCGAGTATGGCCAGACCCGTTATGATGAGCAGAACAGTTACACCATCGTTGACGGTGACCTGAAGCTGGAGATCCGCAGCAACAAGGTGAAGACGTTTGACGAGCGTGCCGACATGGCCGCCGAGCGTCTGATAGAGTATCTGCGTGACTATGCCCTGAAGAGCGACAAGGGCAGCGAGGACCCGATGTACCAGTTGGCGATGACCTTGCTGGAGCGCAACAAGCAGGGCAACCTGGACTACAAGAGCATCAGCAAGCTCTATGAGATGGAGGGCAAGTTCGACGAAGAGTACACCGAGATCATGAACCTGTTCCGTGAGTCGAACGTGGTGCAGCGCACCGCTCTGAACTACTACTTTTCCAAGCGCGACAAGGATGGCGTTTGGCGCAGATTGGAGCCAAGTTTCTGCCGTCTGTAGTACAAAACGGGCATAAATCCGTTAATAGTATTTACGGAAAGTGCGATAAACAAAAGGTTTACCGCACTTTTTTCGTTTAGGTGGTCTGATTTTTGTATCTTTGTCGGTTAAAAGAGAGGCTACATGTCGAAACGAGGCAGAAATAAGGAACTCATCAGGAAGCGTGACGAGCAACTTTGCCGCCGCTACTATTACTGGACGGAGAAACAACGTCTTCGTTTCGATGATGCTTTGCGCATACTCTCCGAGCAGGAGTTCTTTATCAGCGAGGAGCGCATCATGGCCATTATCCGCCGTCACTGCCATGAGCTGAAGGACATCGATGTGAAACCCGTCCCGAAGGTAAAGAAGCCCCGCCTCACCCCCAAGCAGCTTGATTTGTTTGAAGCGCAGGAGGCTAACTGTTGACGTTGGCCGAGTCGTCGTTCACCTCAAACTCAAAGATATATTCATACACCTTAATTCCCCCAGGCATGGAATAGAACCGCGTCTTGGTTCGATACATCGGTCCCATGTCGGGAAGCGGTCTGAAGCACTGCAGCGAGGTATATAGCCTGTTTGCCATTTGCAGACGCTCCGCCACTTTCGCCTCTGTTCCGGAACCGTAGTGTGTGTCGTCGTAGCAGTCGATGGCCAGCCTTGCCGACATCTTCACCACGCCCTTCTGTGTCCCCATACCGATGTCGTTCCAGTCGGCCTCGACGTTGCCGATCAGCACACATGGGAAGGTGACAGGATAGGTGTCCTCCTCCGTTTCAAGTTGGCCGTAGTCCTCATCGATGGTCGAGAGTTCCGGCATTTCCTCCGTGATAAGCTGGAGGATTCTGATAAATAGTTCTTCCATATTGTCACAAG
>ULUS01013270.1_pt1 | contig 10903 bp, 9 predicted proteins | sample 1958761 | NCBI WGS metagenome assembly ULUS01 (sample SAMEA4835767, study PRJEB28245) | human gut metagenome | biome: gut microbiome; material: fecal sample | place: Denmark | collected 2008
AGGTATTCCAGGATGCTAAGATTCTCTACTCTCCAGGTAAGGCAGCCAACGCAGGTGGTGTTGCAGTATCAGGTCTTGAGATGAGCCAGAACTCAGAGCGTCTGAAGTGGTCTCGTGAGGAGGTTGATGCTAAGCTCCACGACATCATGAACGATATTCACGCTAACTGCGTGAAGTATGGTACAGAGCCAGACGGTTACATAAATTACGTAAAGGGTGCAAACGTAGCCGGCTTCCTGAAGGTAGCTAAGGCTATGATGGCTCAGGGCATTGTATAAGGCTAGAAAATTTTTAATAAACATCTTAAAAAATTTAAAATAATAGGAAATAGCGGGTCTGTGAAAGATCCGCTATTTTTTGTGTTTACTCCTTCCCCCACTCCTTCTTTACATCAAAGCAGGGACAGGCTTTGTTGGCAAATTCATTATGACCATGAATCGTGACTAACGGATATTCCTCCTTCAGCTGCTCGATGAGCGAGCGCATTGCCGCTTTCTGGTCTCGGGTTCTTGTATCCTTCGGCTTGCCTTTCTTTGATAAGCCGCCGATGTAGCAAATGCCTATACTGATGGAATTATGGCCCTTGCAATGGGCGCCAACCTCCTCTATCGCACGGCCTACATGAATGCTGCCGTCACGATAAATCACGAAATGATAACCTATGCAGCGCATTCCGCGCTCGCGGTGCCAGCGGTCAATATCCGCTATGGTGAAGTTGCGACCTTCCTTGGTCGCACTGCAATGAATGATGATTTCCCTTATCTTACGCATGATATTGAATATTAATTATTGAAAAATAAGCAGATAATTGAAGGGGATTTCGTCAACACCCAAATCCCTGATAAACAGATTGATTCTGCACGGTAGATGCTTTTTCTTCATCCTCTTGAATTCCTCATCCAACAACTGGCAAAATTCATTATAGCATTTTTCTGATTGCGTAACGATTCCGGTATAATGAGACCTGCCCAGAATAATACTCTTGTTTCTCAGACGTAGCGGACCGTTGCCAGGCACGAAGCGAGCTCTGCGCCTAACAGTACGAGGCACGTAATTGGATCTTAACAGAATAACAGGCTTGATAACAATTTCATATTTTCCTCTTTCATACTTATTTTTCTTCTTTGTCTCCGACACCTTCTTTTGCTTGGTAGGAATGAGAGAAATCTTATAACGTCCTGCTGGCAAATGACGGTTAGGACGTTCTAAGGTGTCGCAGAAAATCTTGCCACCTATAACCATTGTGCCATCCACACTCCATGGAGTGAAGCGACGGCGGAAAATATTGATGTTCATGATAATTTACAATGAATAATGAATAATTGGATCAAGGCCGGCCATTAAGGCTGATTTAAGAACCGAAAACCAAAATGACCGGAAATGACCATGACCGGAAATGACCGGATTTTATATGATAGAAGTAACTTTCTGATAACGCTTGTCTGGTAAAATACTGATCAAACCTTGGCGCTTCCAATTCTTCAGCATCTGCCTTACCGTCTCATGGGTAGCAGTTGCGCCCTTTACGGCAACACTCTGCTGCTCTGCCTGCTCAAAGGTGAAAGTTACGTCAAGACGTTCGAAGATGGAATCATTCTTACCTCTATGTGTACGATCGTAGGGCGACTGACTGCAATAATTCTTGGATGAGAACGCATCCTCTATGCGACTACGGAAGAAGTAGAGTGCATTATCCAACTGATAATCTGCCAGGATATTGAAGGTTTCGAGCATGGTTGGTGTCTGCGTCTTTACGAGCATTCCCTTCCACAAATCAGGTGACTCCTTCAGCTGTTTCTCGGCTCCATTGAAACCATGCTTCTGAATCAGCGTTTCCAGAACCTTGCAGAGCATGATGCAGGTCATCATTCTCATGGTGGTTGGACAGATACGGAAACGCTGGCGGGCTTTCACCTTGTCGTCATTTTTCATCGTTTCCAGTCTGATCTGTTCCAGCCATTCCCTACCCTTATCCTCCAGCTTGGGCAGAACCACCTCACCGGTCAGCAAAGGCAGAAGATGAGCAATCTGAATGATGCGGTCGCGCTGGCGTTCGTTCATTACATACATGTTGTCAGAAAGTGGAGTGAAGGTATTATCGGGCGTTTTTGCCACGATGATACGGCTCTGGAAACCATCCGTATAATTGCTTACCACTCGATAGAGCGCATCAGGCGTTCCACACATCACCACGTTCCATAACAGTCTGTCTATATGAACATTCACTGCATCCGCACTTCTTGCTTCACGCTCATAGCTTGTTCCGTCGTAAGCCTGTCTTAACATAACTGAAAAGTCGCTCATCGCTGATTTCCACTTCTGCGCTACGGTGTCAGCTTCCGGAGTAAACGAGAAGGCGTGCTTGCCTTCCGTGTTCGCCAGTCGTTCAGCCAGATTCGCCACCGTATTGTTCAGTGTCAAGCATCTTACAGGCAGTTTCGGCTCTTCCGGCTGCTCCTTCTTGTTCTTGGCTGCACGTTTCTTGGCTCGCCATTCATCCTCCTTCTGCTGATACATTTTGTCCATTTCCTTCACTTCCGAAGTCCATGCATCAATCACGGGGTCAATACTTCCCTTACCAGATGCAAAATCACCGGCGATGTAGGAGATGAGGTTCAGCGAGTTCATCTTGCCGTGAACGGAAACCTTCACGCCCGTAGCGAGCATTCCGATGGCAGGACAGATGGCTGTGATTACAGGCAGTGCCAGTGCCGGACCCACTGCGCTGATGGAATCCCGAATGCCTTGCGGCAACTTAGGCAGCGCATTATAATAGAACAGATCGTCCTTGGCGTTAGCCTCGTCCAGCGCATTTACCAGCGCCTCATTGTCTGCCTCCGAACCACCACCCGCATTTCCCTGCTTCATTCGTTCCTGACGGATGGCAGAGAGCACATCCTTCAGTCGCTTAGGCATTTGCGTGATTTTCTCGTTCAATGCCGAGTTGATGCAAGCCATTTTTTCCTGCTCGGGAAACCCATCGTAGCAGGGAATAATCTGAGCCAGCTGATTGCGGTCAAAACCACAGATGTGGCGCAGATTCACAGCCAGTTCAAAGGTCAGCGTATTGCGGTTGGAGCGCATCGGCTCCTGCCCATCATTATACAGTTGCCACCACTTCTTAATGATTTCCCCATAAGGAATCCCGAGATAATTGTCCTGAGCAGCAGAAGTAGTTGAAGTAGCAGAAGTTGACGCAGCAGAGGCTGAAGTAGCAGAGGCTGAAGTAGCAGAAGTAGAAATTCTCGAATTCTTAAATTCCTGACCCTTAAAACCCCCTTGAGAATCCTTCTTGAATTCTTCCTTCCAAGGCTCATAATGCTTGTTCGCCTTGTGCGCCCCTTCCGGCAGTTCCTCCTGCCCGTATCTTTCACGCTCTTCCAGGACCTTCCCTTCAGCTGCCACGGCAGCCTCATCGTATTCATCCTTGAAGAGCCGTGGCGAAAGGAAGAGCAAATCTTCGTCATCCGATGTGGTCGTGAAATAAACCCGATTGATGTCGTGAGCCGAAGTATCCATTTCGCACTTGAGCATCGTAGCAATCCTCACCTGATTCTCCAGAACCGTCTTGCCCTTTTCGCGCTCAAACACCGCATGTCCGCCTTGTCGTGCACTACGTTCCAGCATCAGCAATCCGTACTTGTCCGGTTCCTTCAGCAGCAGCTTGGCAGCCTTGGCGAAAGCCTCCGGCTCATCCATATCAAACCCGAAAGCACCGCTGGGCAGTTTCATTCCCTTCACCACGCCTTGCGGATAGTGGCCGGAGTAGTTAAACTGTACCAGTCTCCGTTTCGCAGCATCGTTTCCGGCACGAGCCAGACGAAGATTCGCCTTCTGCTCGTTGCTTCCACGCAGCTGCTTATACTCCTCTTCCGAAGTGATGGAGCGGGCAACCTTGTGCCCGTTCTCCACCTTAATTAAATAACAACTCATCTATCTTATTACTTATCGTTTTAATTGATAATCCACTAAAGCATCAGCCCCTTCTGCTGACTCAACAGCCAGCGTTTGGGCGATGTTGAGTCCTTCATGGCAGAACACCTTCAGCGTGAGCTGAATAGCCCCATCCTTGGTCTTGCTCAACCGACCATGCGCCAGTTTCTTAATCAGTTCCGACTGGCTTTTCGGCTTAGAAACTGCTACGAAATCAAATGTTCCGTCTTGCATTTGCTGAGCCACGCCATGACGGCGGAACGCTTCTACAACACCCTGATTTACAGAATCAGGACTGAAGAGGAAATACTGCTTATCATCATAGTAAGCCACACCACCGAGCTGCACATGCTGGCAGCCGTTATTATTCACCTGCTGGTTCTGAACATTGTTCTGAACCTTATTATTTTTCTTTGCACTCATAAAATCTTAAATTAAAATTGAAGATGAACGAAAGAAGTGTCGTAAGTTTCAGTTTGCGCAAATTATCCCGGGACAATTCTCACGCCACCTATTTCAATTCAAGATTAATTACTTGCCAAGTTTCTCAATGTCCGTAACCAGAATATCCTGATAAACCTGACCATTGTGCTCATGGGTAGTAAATCGGAGCGTAACAGCCACCAGCTCGCCCGGAGCGTACTTGCACTGGGCCATATTACCCAACATTGCCGCAGCATACTGGTTCTCATACTTGCCGCCCATCTCCTGGAGAACGATGTTGCATTTCATCATCTGTCCGTTCTCACTTTTCTGACTCTGCACAGCGAAGGTCTCGCCCTGCTGCACCACTCTCATAATCTGAGTATACATATTATATAATGTACGAAGAGGTTTCAAGAGCACCAAACCATTTCAGCGTTGTCTTGTTTCTTCGACGCTGCAAAAGTACTGCAGAAAATAAGGCAAAACAATGCTTTTCCCACAGCTTCCCCGAAAAACCCACAATTTTGGGAAAAATCGGGCATTTCTTGGGAAAAATAAAAGGGCAATTCTCTCAGCATGGGAAAACCAAGGAAAAATCGCAAAATATTAACAAAAAGCCAATAAAACGCCCCTATTTTGCTGCAAGCTTTTTCCCACACTTTTCCCGAAAAACTGCTGTTTTTGGGAAAAATCAGGGGTTTCTTGGGAAAAAGCGGGGCGTTATTGGGAAAAATGCTTAATGAAATCAAGATTACCTCAAAGAGAGAAAAAAAAGAACTCAACTTATTGCATAAAAACATAAAAAATGCGTTGAAAATGCTTTATACGTTCTAAGAATGTTTTTATAATAATAGAAAAAAAACAAGGGATAACTATTTGATTACCAAGCGAAAAAACTTTTCATTTAGATTATTTCCTATCGCCTATGAGATTACATTTTTGTTTTTAGGCGTTTTTATTCCATTACAAAACTTTAGTAAATGGGTGAAGCACGCCCCGAAAAAATGAAGCAAGTTCACCCCCACACGCCCTGAAGGGGCAGAAGCTCCTAGCCCAGGGCACTCGCCCTGGGTAAACCAGCAATCAACCTTGCGCCCTGTAAGGGCAAAAGCTTTAAAAATCACCCCCACAACCAACATTTTAACACTCAAAAAAATTATAAACCGGAAAAGAAATCGATAAAGAGGAAGAAAGACGTGAACGTCAAATGCAAAGATGATGCATTCTGGGATGATTATAATAACAATTATAATGCTAATAGAGCCATCACCATCACAAACAAAAAAATAAGTACTCCTTGCTTGCTAAAAAAACTTCAAAAAGCAGTGGTTTTCTCGAAGTTTATTTATACCTTTGTAAACAAATATTTAGATATTAACAAAAACATCAGAAAATGAAGAAATCTAAGAAAACATTACGCCAAATTATCGCCCTCATGGCGATAGCATTTACCACCATATCCCTAACTGCCTGCGGCGGCAGCGACGATGATGGTGACAAAGATGATTTGATTACCGCAAGTGAATATCTCCCTGGTAAAGAGTGGACCATTGGCAACGAAACTTATTCTTTCTACAAGAACCACCTATTGGTGTGCGAAAGTAGCGCAAACGTTACAACTGGCGGTTTGACAAGCCAAGCTTACCTTTATTTCGGAACATGGCAGTTAGATGGCAACCGACTAACAGCAGCAATAACATCGAGTACCCAACCAAATTTTGATGCTAGCAAGTTTTTCCATGGTACATATAGCAACGTACATACAGAGAAAGATACATCTGGTGGAACTATCAGTTCTGACAAACCTGGCTCAATAACGATAACAGAGCCAAAGCCATATATCGTTGGTACAGGTACAGATGGAAAGTCTTGCTATATTTACTACCATAAGAACATGACAGAAGACAAGACCGACGAGACAATCCACGATGGAGCTTTACATGGCACATGGTACAATAAGGTTCAGTTGACGGACACCAAAAACGGCACAACGAAAACATATGAAGCAAAAATGATTTTCAATGCCGATGGAACCGTACAGTTTGTAATAGGTGACGTGATAGACTTCACAACTACCTACGAGACAAAGAATGGTACTGTCACTTTAGGTAGTTACATACTAAAGGACAATCCGGCTTCTTTTATCTATCTTCAGTACGGTCCTGTTGTATCGCTATACGACGTACGTCAAACACGCTATACGTGTGACCGCTGGTACAACACTCCGCAATAAAATATCTCTAAATACAAGCCCTCATTGCGGCAAAAGTGTGAAGGTAGGAGTTGTATTGATGGCAGAATAAATTATCCTGCCATCATTTTAATTTTCCTTTCAAAAGAGGAATTAAGAATATAGCTACTCCAATTAAGCTAAAACCAAAAGCTAAGAAAAGCACCAAAATAATTGCAGTAATAAGTATTGCTACAAGGGCCTTTACACACCCTTTACTTGCGGCAGAATTTCTCTCATTATATGTTTTTTTCGCTTCCGAATTATGAGTAGAAGTCTTGCCGTTATTACAATAAGCACTGATATAAGTTTCGGCTTCTCCTGTTTCTTCATAAACATCTGGCATTATTGTAGATGTATTTTTGGTTTTTGGTAGAGAAATGTCTTCCTCGTCAGAAACATGATCTTTAGTACTCTCAACTTTTCCATCTGTATCAGAAATAACCGATTCCTCACAGACTGCTGGCTGGATTTCAGAAAAATTCAAGTTCTGCATAGGCAAGTCGTTAGTTTCCGGAGCAATATCAACTTCTTCTTCAATAACTTCATCTTCCATTGAGTAAACATCTTTACCATCATTATAGACCAAGAGCATTAACTGAGACGAATTTTCGTATTTTAACCGCAGATAGCAATTTTTGGAACCAACACTCCCAATATAATGATCACGGAAATCCACACCAGCAAAAGTCGCATTCCACAATCTTGTATCAGACGGCAAACCAAAACGAGCATACATTCCTGCATTGTCAAGAATAATAGTTTTATCCTTGCCAAGGCTGGTTCTTAATCCACGACCCACTTGTTGCATGTACTTGCTCAGCGACCATGTAGGGCGAGCCATTTGTATGAACTCAACATCTGGACAGTCGAAACCTTCGCTGAAAATATCAACATTAACTAAGACTTGGATTTTACCATCCTTAAAGTCTTGAACAATTTGTTCACGCTCAGTTTTAGGAGTTTTACTATCTATGTATTCTGCAACAACACCTATGTTCTTATATGCTTCACAAATATTGTGAGCATGTTCAATACTAATACAATAAACAATACCCTTTAATCCATTAGCATAAGTAGAATAGCTAAGAACAAGCTTTTTTACATGTCTTTCTACATTAAGATTTTGTAAGAGGTCGTCTATGCGATAATCACCAGTAGAACTCTTTTTCTTAATGCTTAAAATTGCCTTAGACAAATCACTATCCGGATTCTCTGTATAGAATGTGTAATCAGAAAGGAAACCTTTTTCTATCAATTCCTTTACAGAGAGAGAACTTATCAATTCACTAAAATGATTAGTGAATGGTGCTCCATTAATGCGACAAGGAGTAGCCGTAACACCCAACTTCCACGAACGTGGATAAAGCTTCCATAATTGGTCGTAAGTATTTGCCAAAGTATGATGAGCCTCATCAATAACTATAAAATCAGGAACGAAACTCTTTGTTATTTCTTCATTGTTTTTATGCGTCAAGGTTTGGATAGAAGCAACCTGAACATTTTTCTCCAGGCTGCGTTTTCTAGTGCTCGAAATAATACCATGCTCTATATTATATTTGGATAAATGAGAGCTGATTTGATCCAACAACTCCTTTCTATGGGCAATAATCAGAATCTTGGAATCTGGTACTTTTATAATATCATTGATTACAGAAGAGAACAGTATTGTCTTTCCCGCACCCGTAGGCATTTGCAACATCACATTCTTCTCGCTTTTCCATAATGTAAAAATCTTATCTTTTACATCTTGCTGATAAGGGCGCAATCGAGCATCTTGACAAGAAACGTATTTCTTGCCAAATTCGCTCAATTCAGGATAAGCTGGACTAGCGCTATTTAGCCAATGTGCAAAATCAGTATAAGTAATAAATTTTATATTCTCATTAAATCCAGAAAGCGAACTGGCCATAACGTTTTTACCCATGACAACACAGGTAACAGTTTGTTTGTTCTTCTTATTAACTTGACCAAATTTGGCTTTTATTTTCTCATAGACCTGTTCTTGGCTTATAGGACAAATATTGTAATCATAGAGTTTACCACATATAAAGAATACATCGTCAAAAAGAGATATGGATGAACTCTTTACCCAATTTAAACTCGATAAATAGGCTTCATCACAATACTTCTTTTCATTTTCCCCCTTTCTAGCATTTTTCTTCTCTTCCTCTTCCTTATCGTATTCTTTTATGCGCACGTCCCAAATAGGATCAATATTATCCATGATGGTTGCATAATTAATGACTATAATATTCTCTCCTTGTTGCTGATGCTTATATATTTTAAGCATATCGTAATACCAGAAGTTATCGCCATAAATAAAAATATCAGGCTTTTCTAAACTCTTATGATAAGCCTTGCCTCCATTAAGGAGAATAAATTTACGCAACCATACTTTGTCCTCTGTTGGAAAACCAAGCATAGAAACCATTTTACCATTGAAGAACTCATGATAGTCATTGACCTTATCTTTATAGATATGAAGATAAGGGAGGCATTCTTTCAACAACACCTCCCGATCTATGTAATATTCGTCTCTATACTCTGGAAAATCCACCATTTATTTCTTTCAATAACCTAAAATTATTCCTTATCCAAGCCTAACTTACGAGCAACAGCCTCATGAGTAAAAATATGAAAAGTATCTGGGCGTTTTGCTTTTTCTGCCAAAGCCAATTCTTTCTGGCCAGGACCTTCACCATAAATATAAACTTCCGTAGTCGGGCTTACTTTTCCCTTCATAACTCTTGCACCCAAATTAGGGAGTTCCTTCTTTAGCTCATTTCTATATGGTGAATTACCTGTAACAATACATTTTTTCCCAACAAAGTCAAAATCAGATAGTAATTCATCTTCTGGATTTAAACCACTAGTATCAGTTTTACCGAAATTACCAGTCTTATGCTTAGAAGATTTTTTCTCTGAAGGATCATGGAATTGGGCTATAGTAGGAGCACAACTATCTTGCGAAAGCATCTTTTAGTTAACTCTACGTCAAACGATGACTGATGTAAAATAAGGTCACTTTTCTCTATACCAAGTACATCAGCCAACTCTTCGAGTTTAGGTTCCTTATATCCACCACCCTTTTTAGGTAGACTGCAGAAAGTTGTCATAGAATTTTTCGTATCAATAAAATCTGGCCATTCAATAGAAGGCAAACTTTCTCTCTTTATAGTTTCATCAACAAACAACTTGTCAAATGAAGCATTATGCGCAACAACAAGATCTACATCTGTCAATGCTTCTTTAAACATATTCATGCCTTCAGCTCTATCTATAGTACCGAGTTCAGCCAATTTTTCCTTTGTGAGTCCATTCTTTCTAATGGAAATAGGGCTTACACGTTCATCTGAAACCCAATCAAAATAGACATTTCCTTCAGATAACTTACTCCATGAATGAAGATTTATAACCTGCCAAGACAAAGACAAGATGTCATACTGAGTATAACCGAGACCTGAAGTTTCAGTATCAAAAATCAATGCTTTTTGTTTCTCCTTAAGAAACTCATCCCATTTTTCACTATTCATCGTATATTATGTTTATTGAGTTTAAATAATATTATACCACAAAGGTAACTATTTTTTTTATTATATTCCATCTTTATGCAAATAAAATGACCTCTAACAGAAAGACTTAACATTTTTAAGCACAAAATAGAATCAAAGTGTACACTTTGCTTAAATATATAGGGAAGCTGCCCTCCCATCGCACCTTCCCTACTTTTTCTCCCTCAAACTATTCTCCTATATTCCTCTTCCTTCTTCAGCTTATCATAAAGTTCCTGGGCTTTGGAATAATCTTTATCAGATTCTGCAAGCCACTCCGAAAAGTGGTGGTTGTGGTTCTTCTGGGTTTCCTGCTTGCGGAAACAAGCCGGTTAGTTGTTGCAAACTACACAATAACCATTCTTGCGACCACCTTCATGTTTTAGAATCTGAAATTCTTCTCTTAAAGACTTAAGCTCCCGAAAAACCTTTCTTGCAGACATCCCCATTTTTCCTGCTAATTCTGATATTATCATTTTAGAATCCTCTGACAGCATATCCAACATAAGTTTCTGCAAATCAGTCAATTCTTTCTTGCATTCCTGATAACACTCACTACGAATGCAGCGGCTTCAATTCTTCTTCTGTCAATCCTGTTATCTGCATGATTTGAGACCAAGACATTCCCATAGCCAACAAGTTACGCGCTACAGTCAAACCTTTAGACAATTCACCTTCTGCACGCCCCTTAGCCATTCCCTTTTCCTCTCCTTCAATATAAGAGCCATAAAGGCCGGAGTAGTAATCATCAACAGCCTTA
>ULUS01035576.1_pt1 | contig 10855 bp, 7 predicted proteins | sample 1958761 | NCBI WGS metagenome assembly ULUS01 (sample SAMEA4835767, study PRJEB28245) | human gut metagenome | biome: gut microbiome; material: fecal sample | place: Denmark | collected 2008
TGTTCCCAAAACAGGAGCGCTACCGGGCTGCGCTACACCCCGTCTTTTTCTCTATGATAACCTCTTATCATTTAGGGCAAGTATCATTTCTGATTTGCGGCTGCAAAGGTACAACATTTTTTTTGTTTCACCAAATTTTTGAATAACTTTTTTCTAAAAAAGATTCTTTTCCCTCTGTTCGCCTGCCTTTATATACGAATATAGGGCAACTTCATACCGAAATCGCCCTATATACCTTATTATATATAATATATATGATTGCTCAATACATACTACTTGATGATTCCCTCTTCTACGAAAATCTTCTTCAAAATCTGGACAGCCTGCTCAACCTGGTCTCTTGTGTGAGTAGCCATGAGGGCAAAACGTACCAATGTATCCTGAGGAGCACATGCTGGAGGGATAACAGGGTTGATGAACACACCTGCATCATAAGCCATCTTGGTAACCACGAAGGTCTTCTCTGCATCGCGTACGTAAAGAGGAATGATTGGACTCTCTGTCTCACCAATCTCGAAACCTTCCTCACGGAAACGCTTCAATGCATAGTGGGTAACATCCCAGAGATTCTCGAAACGCTCTGGCTCATTCTGAATGATGTGGAGTGCCTCAAGCGCTGCTGCTGTAGCTGCTGGAGTGTTGGATGCACTGAAGATGTAGGTACGGCAGTTGTGACGGAGGAAGTTGATGGTATCCTTGTCTGATGCGATGAAACCGCCGATAGATGCCAAGCTCTTTGAGAAGGTACCCATGATGAGGTCTACCTCATCGGTCAGACCGAAGTGGTCGCAAACGCCACGTCCCTGCTTGCCGAATACGCCAAGGCCATGAGCCTCGTCTACCATGATAGAGCAGTTGTACTTATGCTTGAGCTTTACGATCTCAGGCAAGTTAGCCAAATCGCCCTCCATAGAGAACACGCCATCCACAACGATGAGCTTGATAGCATCCTCAGGAAGCTTAGAGAGCACACGCTCCAGATCTTCCATATCGTTGTGCTTGTAGTGAAGCTGGGTAGCGAAAGAGAGACGGCGACCGTCTACGATGGAAGCGTGGTCGCGATCATCACAGATGATATAGTCGTTACGACCTACCACACATGCCAACACACCCTGGTTCACAGAGAAACCAGTAGAGAAGCACAATGTCTCATCCTTACCCATAAACTCAGCGAGCTCTTTCTCGAGCTGCACATGTAAATCGAGGGTACCATTGAGGAAGCGGCTTCCTGCACAGCCAGAACCGTACTTGTCGAGCGCAGCCTTAGCTGCATCGATAACGCGCTGATCGTTGGTTAAACCCTGATAAGCATTAGAACCGAACATCAAAATCTTGTGACCGTCAATATCGGTAACCTCGGTCATCTGCTTACTTGTGATTTCACGGAAATATGGATACACACCGGCAGCCATATACTTCTGTGGTTCACGATAATTCTTGTATCTTTCTTGTAATTGTCCCATTATTAATAGGTGTACTTTATTTTCGATTTTTTATTTTTCTACATTTCAGGGTGCAAAGATACAAAAAAAGACTAATAAATCCGCTATTTTCCTAAGAAAGTTTATTTTTAGCGTTTTTTTTAATGATAAATCTTGCCATTTTAGGTATTTTTATTACTTTTGCAGTACAAAATCACTAAACTCTTGACACAAAAATGAAGAAAAAGATAATATTCATCATGAATCCCATTTCGGGAACAGCCAGCAAGGCTGGCATTCCGAATCTGATAGATTCAACTTTGGACAAAGAGCTTTTTGAGTACGAGATAAAATTGACTGAAAGAGCAGGACATGCATCGGAACTGGCTACAGAGGCTAAGAACAATCACGCTGACATCGTAGTGGCAGTAGGCGGTGATGGGACCGTCAACGAAGTAGCCCGTTCGCTGGTTCATTCGGACACGGCCCTTGGCATTCTGCCTTGCGGTTCGGGCAACGGACTGGCACGCCATCTTCTCCTGCCGATGAACCTGAAGAAGAGCATCGAGGTAATCAACGCAGGCAAGATTCACGACCTCGACTATGGCGTCATCAACGGTCATCCATTCTTCTGCACCTGCGGCATGGGCTTCGACGCCTTCGTCAGCATGAAGTTTGCAGAGAGTGGAAAACGGGGACCTATCAGCTATGCTGAAAACATACTGAGAGAAGGACTGAAGTATGAGCCGGAGACGTATACGCTGGAAGACGAGACGGGAACCAAGCAATACAAGGCGTTCCTGATTTCCTGTGCCAACGCATCGCAATATGGCAACAATGCCTATATTGCCCCACAGGCTTCGATGAGCGACGGACTGATAGACGTTGTCATCATGGAGCCGTTCGATGTGATTGAGGCTCCGCAGGTCAGTTTCGACATGTTCAACAAGACACTCGACAAAAACTCGAAAATCAAATCGTTCCGTTGTAAGAAGTTGCATATCACGAGAAGCCAGCCTGGCGTGATACACTATGACGGCGATCCGGTTATGACGGGAGCCGAAATAGATGTTCATCTTGAAGAAAAAGGCATCAAGATGGTAGTTAACCCGTTTGCTGACAAGAGCGTACGCAAGCCAAACATGATACAGAATGGCATTGCCGAGTTCTTCAACGACCTGAATGCCGTGCGCGACGATATCCAAAAGGACATCCAGCGACAGAGCAAGAAGGTGGAAGCCATCAGCAAAATGGTGCAAAGGAAACTGAACCTTTGATATTGTGATTAAAGAGTAGTGAGTAGTGATTAATTTGCCTGCGGGTTGACATCATCCCTGTGCAATTACCCACTAATCACTACTAAATAATCACTACTCACTAATAATTAATCACTACTAAATAATCACTACTCACTAATAATGAATCACTACTAAGCAACCACTATTCCAGATAAAATTCTTCCGTAATTTTCGCATACCATTCAGAGCGGTTTCCTTCAGAATCCGTCATGATTTCCGTGCACTTATCCATCATGCCCGCACGACGCTTGGAGAAGGCAACAAGATAGCGCTTGGGCTGCTTGCGCTCCACCGTCTTCACACCACACTGTCGGACAATTGAAAGTCCTGAGCAATAGGCTTCTGAAACAAAAGACTCCAGCACATCGGCTGGCACTATCGCAGAGAACACGCCCTCATCGGAAAGCCATCGCCTGACACCCTTCACCAGAACCGGAAACGGCAGACTGTCAGAATGCCGAGCCATCGCGCGCTTACTGTCAGGATTTTTTAGCCCGTTCACAAAGAAAGGCGGATTGCTTACTATCGCATCGAAAAGTATTCCGTCAGCCCTAGCCGCTTCCGACTTTTCCATCATTTTCTCATCCTCCTTCATCACCTTGCCATTCCCCATTTCCATCCTTTCATCCTGTCCCCTCAACAGATGTTCTTCAGAAAGATCCTGCAAGGCGCAGCACGCTATCCCTACCCGGTCGGCAAAAGGACTGGCTGCCACATTCTCCCTAGCCTGCATGCAGGCATCCGGATCAATATCTATTCCCCAAACCTGAGCCTCAGGGAAACGCTGCGCCATCATGAGCGAGATAAGTCCCGTACCCGACCCAATGTCGAGTATACGTTGTCCACCCTCAGCCCATGCACCCAGCAGCACCCCGTCGGTGCCCACCTTCATCGCACAGCGATCCTGCTGTATTTCAAACTGTTTAAATGTAAATCCAGCCATAAATCTTCTCTCGTTATTTTTTATTTTCCAAAACTATCCATTTCAGAGATAATAACGTGCAACAGTGCCATATATTGTAAAATATCGGGAAAAAGACTGTCTTTTGTCACTCATAACGGAGATAAATCGGCTTTTATTTATTAAATAATCTATACTTCTACACGAATTCGCAAAAAAATGAGTAACTTTGCACCTTAAAAATAAGAATTCGATAAAAGAAATGAAAAGAAACGAAACTCAGATACAAATGTTTGCCGATTTCGAGGGCGATCCAAGCTCATTGCTCACAGAAAATCCGGCAGGAATCTATCCGATGCTCTGCACCAGAGAGCTCGTTGCCTTTCCTACTGTGCTCATCCCTATCGTCGTGGGGAGAGCTGCCAGCAAGAATCTGGCAGAAAAACTGGCTAACAAGCCAAATACCATCTTCTGCGTCTTCTGCCAGAAGAACAAGGATGAAGACCATCCAAAGGAAGCCGACCTTTATGATACCGGTGTCTTCGCCAAACTCGTAAAGGTAATCAACATGCCTGACGGTTCGGGCAACCAGACCATCATCATCCAGTGCCTGAGCAGATGTCACCTGGAGAAAATCGAGAAAACCACTCCATACTATAGCGCCAGCGTAACCAGTCTGCCGGAAATATGGCCAGCGGAAAACGATACCGATTTCCCAACCATCCACCAGACACTCCTGAAGGAAACCATCAGCTATATCAACGCCAACGATAATATCCCTACCGACCTGGCTTATGCCATCAACGAGATGTCGCATAGCACCATCCAGGGAAACTTCATCTGCAGCGCCATCCCTTTCAGCATCGAAGACAAGATGAAGATGCTGGAACAGGACACACTGAACGACCGTCTGCTGGAAGCCCTCAGGGCTTTGCACAAGGAATCGAAACTGCTCCACCTGCAGAACGAAATCAGCATGAAGACCCGCTATGACCTGGACGAGGAACAGAAGGAATACTTCCTGAAACAGCAGATAAGAAACATCAGAAAGGAACTGGGAGATGGAGACGGAAGACCGGAGAGAAAGGAAATCATAGAGAAAGCCAAAGGAAAGAACTGGAACGAGGCCACTCAGAAGATATTCAAGAAGGAACTTGCCAAGCTGGACACCATCCATCCGCAAAGTCCAGACTACTCCATACAGATAAGCTTCCTGCAGACCATGGTAGACCTGCCTTGGAATGAATATACCGAGGACGACCTGAGTCTGTCGCGCGCCAAGAGAATTCTGAACCGTGACCACTACGGCATGGAAAAGGTGAAGGAGCGCATCCTGGAATACCTGGCTGTAAGAGCACTGAACGGCGGACAGAAGAGTCCGATACTCTGCCTCTACGGTCCTCCGGGAGTTGGAAAGACCAGTCTCGGCAAGAGCATCGCCGACGCCATGAAGCGCAAATACGTGCGCATGTCATTGGGCGGTCTGCACGACGAGGCAGAAATACGCGGTCATCGCCGCACCTATATCGGAGCCATGCCTGGACGCATCATCAAGAACATCCAGAAGGCTGGCAGCAGCAACCCTGTCTTCATCCTCGACGAGATAGACAAGGTGGGCAAGAACAACTTCCAGGGCGACCCGGCATCGGCTCTGCTCGAAGTGCTGGACCCGGAACAGAACAACGCCTTCCACGACAACTATCTGGATGCCGACTACGACCTCTCGAAGGTTCTCTTCATCGCAACAGCCAATGACCTGGGAAGCATTCCACGCCCATTGCTCGACCGTATGGAGCTGATAGAAGTGGGCGGATACATTACCGAGGAAAAGATAGAAATAGCCAAGCGCCACCTGGTACCTACGGAACTGGAGAACAACGGTCTTGACAAGCAGGAGGAGAAAATCAGCTTCAACAAGGCTGCCCTGGAATGCATCATCGAGCACTATACACGCGAAAGCGGAGTAAGACAGCTGAAGAAGCAGATCAACAAGTGCCTGAGAAAGGTGGCATACAAGATGGCATGTGACGGCAAGCTGGAGCATCCTACCATCGGCATGGACGAGGTGAAGGAACTCCTGGGCAATCCCCCATTCAACCGCGACATCTATCAGGGCAACGACTATGCCGGAGTGGTAACCGGACTGGCGTGGACCTCTGTGGGCGGCGAGATTCTCTTCATCGAGACCTCATTGAGCCGTGGCAAGGCAGGCAAGCTGACCCTTACCGGCAATCTGGGCGACGTGATGAAGGAGTCGGCAGTCATCGCCCTGGAATACATCAAGTCGCACATCGACCTGCTGGGCGCAGACTACCGCATCTTCGAGAACTGGAATCTCCACATCCACGTACCGGAAGGAGCCACTCCGAAAGACGGTCCGTCGGCAGGTGTTACCATCGCCACCAGCATCGCCTCGGCCATCACCCAGCGCAAGGTTCGCAAGAACACAGCCATGACGGGCGAAATCACCCTGCGCGGAAAGGTTCTGCCAGTAGGCGGCATCAAGGAGAAGATACTTGCAGCCAAGCGCGCCGGCATCACCGACATCGTAATCTGCAAGGACAACCGCAAGGACATCGAAGAGATTCCGGCAAAATATCTCAAGGGCGTATCCTTCCACTATGTAGAAGACGTGGCCGACGTATGGGAATTTGCCCTCACCGATGAAAAGGTAAAGCACCCTATCGACTTCACCATTCCAGAAAATGACAAAAAGAATTAAAAATGAAATTTGAATTACAAGTAACAGATAAGGCTAGCGATGCACGCACCGGCATCATCACCACCGACCACGGACAGATCAAGACTCCTATCTTCATGCCAGTAGGAACGGTGGGCAGCGTGAAAGGTGTACACTTCGAGGAACTCAAAAAGCAGGTGAAGGCTCAGATCATCCTGGGCAATACCTATCACCTCTATCTGCGTCCGGGACTTGAAGTAATCAAGGCTGCAGGCGGACTGCACAAGTTTAACGGCTGGGACCGCCCTATCCTCACCGACAGCGGCGGCTTCCAGGTGTTTTCGCTCACGGGCATCCGCAAGCTGAAGGAGGAAGGTTGCGAATTCCGCTCACACATCGACGGAAGCAAGCACTTCTTCACACCGGAAAACGTGATGGATACGGAGCGCATCATCGGTGCCGACATCATGATGGCTTTCGACGAATGCCCTCCGGGACAGAGCGACTTCCAGTATGCCAAGAAGAGTCTTGAACTGACCCAGCGCTGGCTGGACCGCTGCCTGAAGCGCTTCAACGAGACCGAACCGCTCTACGGCTACCATCAGAGCCTCTTCCCTATCGTACAGGGCTGCACCTTCCCGGAGCTCCGCCGCGAGGCAGCCAAGTTTATCGCAGACAAGGGAGCAGACGGCAACGCCATCGGAGGTCTGGCTGTAGGCGAACCTACCGAGGTGATGTATGAGATGATAGAAGTGGTGAACGAAATCCTGCCAAAGGACAAGCCACGTTACCTGATGGGCGTGGGTACCCCTCAGAACATCCTGGAAGCCATCGAGCGAGGCGTAGACATGTTCGACTGCGTGATGCCAACCCGCAACGGAAGAAACGCGATGCTCTTCACCTACAACGGCACCATGAACATGCGCAACAAAAAATGGGAGATGGACTTCAGCCCAGTGGATCCGGACGGATGCGAAATCGACCAGATTACCAGCAAGGCATACCTGCACCACCTCTTCAAGGCACAGGAACTCCTGGCGATGCAAATAGCCAGCATCCACAACCTCTCGTTCTATCTGCGACTCGTTACCGATGCACGCCAGCATATAGAGCAGGGCGACTTCGTACAGTGGAAGCAATCTGTCATCGACCAGCTCGGCAGAAGAATTTAAATTACTGAAGTTAGGAATAAGAAGTCTCAGGAGCATGGAGCCCCCGACGGCTCCTGCTCCCGGAAAATACTGATTTATGAAAGATTTTAAATACATCAGAAAACATCGCAGAAGATTAAAGTTCGGCAGAACCATGGCTCGAAGATTCGGATGGCTCACCGCTGCCCTCAGATGGCTGGGCAGAAAACTGAGCTGGATGGGAAAGGTCATGCGATGGATTGGGCATAAACTGCGATTCCTCAAGGTGCTCAAGTATCTCAACCCACTGAGATACATCAAACGATTGGACTGGTATATCATCAAGAAGTTCGTAGGCTACTACTTCTTCTCGATAGCGCTCATCATCACCATTGCCATCGTGTTCGACTTCAACGACAACCTGTCGAAGTTTACCGAGTATCATGCACCGGCACGAGCTATCATCTTCGATTACTATGCCAACTTCGTGCCATACTTCGCCAACCTCTTCAGTGCGCTGTTCGTGTTCGTAGCGGTCATCATGTTCACCTCCAAGCTGGCAGGCAATTCCGAGATCATCGCCATGCTGGCATCGGGAGTATCGTTCAAGCGCCTGCTTCGCCCGTACATGATTACCTGCATGTTCCTCTCGGCACTCTCCTACACGCTCTCTGCCTATGTGATTCCGCACGGCACGGTCATCCGACAGAACTTTGAGACGATGTACAAGAACAAGAAGAAGAATACCTCTGCCGAAAACGTGCAGCTGCAGGTGGACCGAGGCGTGATAGCCTACATCCAGCATTACGACAACAACTTGAAGAGGGGCTACGGATTCTGTCTAGACAAGTTCCAGGAAAAGAAACTGGTGAGCCACCTGACGGCATCAGAAATACAGTATGATACCATCAGCGACTCCAAATACCACTGGAAATTAACCAACTGGAAGGTACGCCGACTGCATGGCATGAAAGAGAAGATTACGAGCGGAATGAATAAAGATACGCTCATCACCATGGAGCCAACCGACCTGGTCTACTCCAAGGGACAGCAGGAAACCTTTACCAGTCCGGAGCTGAAGGATTACATCTCCAAGCAGATCAACCGCGGTTCGGGCAATGTGGTACAGTACAAGGTGGAGTATCATAAGCGCATCGCCTCCTCCTTCGCCTCATTCATCCTCACCATCATCGGCGTGTCGCTCTCCTCACGCAAGCGCAAGGGCGGCATGGGTAAGGCTCTGGGACTGGGTCTGGCTTTGAGTTTCGGCTATATCATGCTGCAGACCGTCTGCGCCACCTTCGCCATCCAGGCAAACTTCCCGCCGATGCTGGCGGCATGGTTGCCTAACATCATTTACGCCTTCGTGGCATACTTCTGCTACCGCAAGGCACCGAGATAATAAACATTGAAAAAAGAAAGAAAATGTATTTCGACGAATTAGATTTAAACGACAACGTGCTCGACGCATTATACGATATGCGATTCGACACATGCACCCCAGTACAGGAAAAATGTATACCAGAGATATTGGAAGGTCATGATGTGCTCGGCGTAGCCCAGACCGGAACCGGAAAGACAGCAGCCTATCTGCTGCCGGTATTGAGCAAGCTGGATGATGGTGGCTATCCTAAGGATGCCATCAACTGCGTCATCATGTCGCCTACCCGTGAGCTCGCACAGCAGATTGACCAGGCGATGCAGGGCTTCGGCTATTATCTGCAGGACGTGAGCAGCGTGGCTGTATACGGTGGAAACGACGGCAACCGCTACGATCAGGAGCTGAAGAGTCTCCGCATGGGTGCCGATGTAGTCATCGCTACACCAGGACGTCTCATCACCCACATCTCGCTGGGCAACGTAGACCTCAGCAAGGTAAGCTTCTTCATCCTCGACGAGGCCGACCGCATGCTCGACATGGGTTTCTCAGAGGATATCAATACCATCGCTGCCAAGCTGCCTAAGACTTGCCAGACCATCATGTTCTCGGCTACCATGCCAGAGAAGATTGAGGAATTGGCAAAGTCACTGCTCAAGGATCCGGTAGAGATCAAGCTCGCAGTGAGCAAGCCTGCAGAGAAAATCAAGCAGGAGGCTTACGTATGTTACGAAACCCAGAAGATGACCATCATCAAGGATATCTTCAAGGCTGGCGATATGAAGCGCGTCATCGTGTTCAGCGGCAGCAAGATGAAGGTGAAGCAGCTGGCTGCTGCCCTCCAGCAGACCGGTATCAACTGCGGCGCCATGCACTCAGACCTGGAGCAGGCTGAGCGTGATGATGTGATGTTCAAGTTCAAGAGCGGTCAGTATGACGTGCTCGTGGCTACCGACATCGTGGCTCGTGGTATCGACATCGACGACATCGAGATGGTTATCAATTATGACGTGCCTCACGATACCGAAGATTACGTTCACCGCATCGGTCGTACAGCACGTGCCAACCGCGACGGTAGAGCCATCACCTTCGTCAACGAAGAGGACATGTTCTGGTTCCAGCAGATTGAGAAGTTCCTGGAGAAGGTGGTAGAGAAGATGCCGCTTCCTGAGGGATGCGGCGAGGGGCCTGAATATATCAAGCTGAACAAGCCTAGCAAGAAAAGCGGACGTGGAGGCAAGGGCGGAAACGGACGCAAGGGCAATGGACGTGGCGGAAATGAGAACGGCGAAAAGACCAAGGCTAAAAACAGACGCCAGAAAGACCGCGAGCAGACTGCTCATAAGCATAAGCCAAACAACCCTAACAACCGACAGGAGAAAGCTCCTAAGGAAGGAAAGGGACAGAACGGTGAGGCTCAGCAGAACGGTCAGAACGGACAGCAGAAGAAGGACGCTCAGAACGGACAGCAGAAGCAGGGCAACAAGAAGCCTCAGCAGAACAAGCCATATCCACAAAACCAGGAAGGCGAACAGACAAGAAGCAACGACAATCCAAACAACAAGCGTCGCAACAACAACAAACGCCGCAATGGTAACAATGGCAACAACGGTAACAATGCTGAGAATGCAAACCCTCAGCAGCGCCCTGGTACAGAAAACAATGTACGCCCAGGAAGCAACGGTCGTGGCAGAGGCGTAGCTCAGAAGAAGCAGAATCCAAACAACCAGCAGAAGCAGAATGCAGCTCCACAGAAACCGGGGGCAGCTCCTCAGCAGAAACCAGCCTCAGCTCAGAAAAAGGGCGACAAGCAGGGTTCACGCAAGTATGAGCCAGTGGTAAATCCACAGAAGAAAGAAAACGTGGTAAAGAAAATCTTCAACAAGATTTTCGGATTCAAGAAGTAATATAACATGTCGCAAAAAGGCAAAAGCATTCAAACCCTGATTGCTTTTGCCTTTTACGTTTTCCTTCCACCGATAACCGTTAGTTCTGTCATCAATAGTGTTAAAAATCATAAGAATCACATCGGTTCGCATTATTTTTA
>ULUS01003448.1_pt1 | contig 10853 bp, 8 predicted proteins | sample 1958761 | NCBI WGS metagenome assembly ULUS01 (sample SAMEA4835767, study PRJEB28245) | human gut metagenome | biome: gut microbiome; material: fecal sample | place: Denmark | collected 2008
TTCGCCCCGACGTGTTGATGGCACATTTAAAGCCGATCTTGATCCTTATCAAACCTATGGCGAGGGCTTTATTGAAGGCAATTCATGGAACTTTTCGTTCTCTGCTCCTCAAGATGTAAAAGGGCTTATTAGCCTCTTCGGTGGCGACAAGCAGTTTGTGCAAAAACTCGACAACCTGTTTGACATGGATTTACCCGAGAAATACTATAAAGACAATGAGGATATTACGGCCGATTGTCTTGTGGGTGGATATGTGCATGGCAATGAGCCCAGTCATCATATACCTTATCTCTATGCATGGACATCGGCTCCCTGGAAGACGCAACAATGGTTGCGCACCATCATGAATAAAATGTATCGAAACCATATACGTGGATTGGGCGGCAATGACGACTGTGGACAAATGTCGGCATGGTATATCTTCTCGGCATTAGGCTTCTATCCTGTATGCCCAGGTACCGACCAGTATGTATTGGGTGCTCCCTATCTTCCTTACATGAACGTGACACTTGAAAATGGTAAGCACATTGTGGTAAAAGCTCCTAAGGTGAGTGATAAAAACCGTTATGTGCAGAGCGTGAAAGTAAACGGTAAACCTTATTCAAAACTGTATCTCACACACAAAATGCTTACCGATGGATGTACCATCGAGTTTGCTATGGGCAGTAAGCCCAACAAAAAGCGTGGCTTGACAGCTGATGCCAAACCTTACTCAATGACCAAATAAATCATTTTATTAATAACATTAAAAAACAATTCACAAATGAAACTAACAAATGTATTGGCGACACTATCTGTCGCAACAATTATTGCTTCATGCGGAACAACAAAACTTACTGCCGACAATGGAAGCATTGCTGGCGGACTGAAAGAAACAAAGAAACAGCAGGTAGCTGCAAAGCGTTGGAAAAATTTCTCGATACCTAAAATTCTGTTTGAGGATAAGGCTCCGCAGAGCCAAGGGTCGAAGATTTATCATGCGCTCATACCTAATCCTACTGCGTATATAAATAAGGTGGCACGTGAGGTGTTAAACACCCTCTATTATTCAGAGAAAGACAGCATACCCGCCTTTAATGTGTTGCATTACACGTTAGAAGATGTTGATGGCGTCTCGGCAAAAGGTGGTGGAAACGGTAATGTGAGTATTTTCTATAGCACCCGCCACATACAAAAGTCGTTTGCGAATAATGATACAGCGCGGGTCGACTTTGAAACACGTGGCGTGTTGTTACACGAACTAACACATGCCTTTCAGCTCGAGCCTCACGGCATTGGCTCATATAGTACGAATAAAACCAATTGGTGCTTTATTGAAGGAATGGCCGATGCTGTGCGTGTAGCCAATGATGGATTTCATGGCGAGAAAGATCGACCTAAGGGCGGTAGCTATAAAAATGGATATCGCTATACAGGCTATTTCTTGGCTTGGATACAGCAAACCAAAGACCCCAACTTCTTGCGCAAGTTTAACCGCACTGCAATCGAGTTGGAAACATGGTCGTGGGATGCAGCCATACAAAAATGTTTAGGAAAACAATACACCATCGATGCGTTGTGGCATGAATACCAAATTGCGATGGGCGACATCAAACAGTAATAAACAAATATGTTTTTTTTATGATATGAAAAAACTTCTTGTAATACTTATGGCCTTGTCGGGGCTTACGTTAACAGCTTCAGCTGCTGAAAAGAACAATGTTGATGGCCGAAAAACGGCTGTCGACTATGTTAATCCATTTGTTGGAACAGATGGGTTTGGTAACGTATACCCTGGCGCTCAGGTGCCTTTTGGTGGCATACAAATCAGCCCTGACACCGATGAGCACTTTTACGACTGCGCGTCGGGATACAAGTGGAAGCGTAACTCGATACAAGGCTTTTCACTTACGCATCTCAGTGGTACAGGTATTCCTGATTTAGGCGACTTCTTATTCATGCCAGGTGTGGGGGAAATAAAACTTCAGCCAGGCACCGATGATGCCCCTGATACCGGCTATCGCTCGCGTTTCTCGCATAACGCTGAGGTGGCCACGCCAGGTTATTATAGTGTAATGTTAAGCGACTACGGTGTGAAGGCAGAGATGACATCGGCTGTGCGCAGTGGTATGTTGCGCTTTACATATCCTAAGAGCAGTGATGCCTTTGTGTTAGTAGATATGAATCATACGTTATGGCAGAAGTGTGTATGGTCGAATATCCGTGTAGAGAACGACTCTACCATCGTAGGTTATAAACTGGTGAAAGGATGGGGGCCAGAACGCCACATCTATTTCAGAGCGGTATTCTCAAAACCGTTCCGCCAGTTTACCATTTATCAAGATAAAAAGCCTGTGATATATAACACTTCGCGTTTTCGTAGTAATCGTGAGGCTTGGGGACCGAACCTGTTGTTTACAGCACGTTTTAATACCTCTGAAGGTGAACAAATTACAGTGCGCACAGCAATCTCGGCAACTAGCACAAATGGTTGTATCGTTAATATGCGTGAGTTGAACAATCGTTCTTTCGAAGATGTTCATCGTGATGCTGTGCAACGATGGAACGATGAGTTGTCACGCTATGTAGTTGAGGGCGATGAGGTGCAAAAAACCACCTTCTATACATCAGCCTATCATGCCGCCTTGTGCCCATATGTATACGATGATGCCGATGGTAAATATCTTGCGTTAGATAAGAATATAGAACAAGAAAATGGGTTTATAAACCGCTCTGAATTTTCATTATGGGATACCTATCGCGCCTTTCATCCGCTCTTAAATTTGGTGCATCAAGATGTGCAGGCAGATGTGGCTAATTCGTTGTTGGCTCATTACGACAAAAGCGTAGAGAAAATGTTGCCTTATTGGTCTTTCGCAAGCAATGAAACATGGTGCATGATAGGGTATCATGCAGCTTCTGTGTTGTCAGACATGATATGCAAAGACGTGAAAGGCTTCGACTACGAGCGTGCTTTTGAAGCTATGGTTACCACTGCTATGAATGAGCATTACGATTGCTTGCCCGACTATCGAGCGTTGGGGTATGTGCCGTATGATAAAGAGGCTGAATCAGTATCGAAGACACTTGAGTATGCCTATGACGATTATGCTATAGCACAGGCCGCGAAGAAGCTTGGCAAAGAAAAAGAATATGCCTATTTCTTAAACCGTGCCATGAGCTATCAAAACTTGTTCGACAACGAAACTAAGTATATGCGTGGAAAAAATGCCGCTGGACATTGGCGCACACCCTTTGCACCAGTGGCTTATCAAGGTCCAGGTTCTGTAAACGGGTGGGGCGATATTACAGAAGGCTTTACCGTGCAATATCATTGGTATGTGCCACAAGATGTGCAAGGGTTAATGAACCTCATGGGGCGTGACATCTTCCGTCAACGTCTCGACTCGCTTTTCCAATACGAATTGCCCGAAGATATACCTGGTGCACACGACATACAAGGGCGCATTGGCGCTTACTGGCACGGCAACGAACCTTGTCATCATGTAGCTTATCTGTATAACTATCTTGGTGAGGGATGGAAGTGCCAAAAGTGGGTGCGTCGCGTTATTGATGAGTTTTATGGCGACCAGCCAGGCTCATTATGTGGCAATGACGACTGTGGCCAGATGTCGGCATGGTATATTTTCAACTGCATGGGCTTCTATCCCATATGTCCTTCCAGTGGATATTACAACATTGGGTCGCCAGCGCTACCTGCCATCACTGTTACGATGAGTAACGGAAAGCAGATACGTGTGACGACGAAAAACTGGAGCAAGAAGGCTGTGTATGTTGACAAGGTGTTTATAAATGGTAAACCCTATACAAAGTCGTACATCACCTGGGAAGATGTAAAAGATGGCATTAACTTGCAGTTTGTGATGAGCACCAAGCCCAACAAAAGATGGGCTGTGTCAAGCCACGATATTGCACCATCGCTATCGTTACCAGGACAAACGCTTCAGTATGTGAAACCGCAATAACTACATGATGTGTAGACGAGGCAACACCGTGTTGTAGTCGTCTGCACTTCATACAATATAATGAAAAGTATATATTTGACATTATGGACATTACACTTTATCCAAAGCTTATTACAGATGCATTGGCTACGGTCACATATCCCGGAACCAAGAAAAATCTCATCGAGAGCAACATGCTTGCCGACGATGTGCGCATTGATGGTATGAAGGTCAAGTTTACGCTCATCTTCCCGCGCGACACAGACCCGTTCCTCAAATCAACGCTCAAGGCTGCCGAGGCTGCCATCCATTATCATGTGAGCAAGGATGTGGAGGTAACCATAGAGACCGAGTTTACGTCGAAGCCGCGTCCCGAGGTTGGTAAACTGCTGCCTCAGGTCAAGAACATCATTGCTGTTAGTTCAGGCAAGGGTGGAGTGGGCAAGAGCACCGTGGCTGCAAACCTCGCCATCTCGTTGGCACGTCTTGGCTACAAGGTGGGACTGCTCGATGCCGACATCTTCGGCCCGTCCATGCCAAAGATGTTTGACGTGGAGAAAGAGCGACCCTATGGTGTTAACAAGGACGGTCGCGACCTCATCGAGCCGATAGAGAAATATGGCGTGAAGCTGCTCAGCATCGGTTTCTTCGTGAATCCCGACACGGCAACGCTGTGGCGCGGCGGCATGGCCTCAAACGCCTTGAAGCAGCTCATCGCCGATGCCGACTGGGGCGAGCTTGACTATTTTGTGCTTGACACGCCTCCGGGCACGAGCGACATCCATCTCACGCTCCTCCAGACGCTTGCCATCACGGGTGCCGTCATCGTGAGCACACCTCAGAGCGTGGCTCTCGCCGATGCACGCAAGGGCATCGACATGTACCAAAACGACAAGGTGAACGTGCCCATCCTCGGTCTTGTGGAGAACATGGCGTGGTTCACGCCTGCCGAGCTGCCCGAGAACAAATATTATATCTTTGGCAAGGAAGGCTGCAAGAACCTCGCTAAGGAGATGAACGTTCCTTTGCTTGCACAGATACCGCTCGTGCAGAGCATCTGCGAGAATGGTGACAACGGCACCCCCGCAGCCCTCGACATCAACAGCATCACAGGACAGGCTTTCATCAGCCTTGCACAGGCTGTCGTGACGGTAACAAACAAGCGTAACCGCGAAATGGCTGCCACAAAAATTGTGGAGGTAAAGAAATAGCAGTTTTGACTGTTGCTTGACCTTTAGCAAGCAACAAATAATAAAGCCAATGTGTCTTTTAAACCCAAATCGGTTGTTAGGGCTTGCATGGATTTTGGATTTTTAGAAGAATGGATTTTGTTTGGCTTTTAATGGGTAATAGCGAGCTATTGCGAATTAAAAACAAGCAAAAGACAACTTATAACAAGCAAAAGACTGCAAGCAGTTATAAAATAATACATAAATCGGCCTAATGACCGATTTGGGTTAAAACATTAATTTCCATTAATTCCCCCATTAATAGAAATTAATGTTTTTTTGTGTTTTTATCTTTCTTCCTTTTTTGTTGTTGTTTTTATAAGTTTTTTTTGCAAACGATTGCACGCATATTTTTGCAAACGATTGCACGCATATTTTTGCAAACGATTGTATAGTTCTTTTTGCTGTTCTTTCATGGCGATGACAATTACACTGGTGGCACATGGCCCGGTGAGCTCTGCACCAAGACCTCACAGACCTACAACGGCATGGCCATTTGGAAGTGGGAGTATAACGGTGAGAAGACCGATAAGCCTACACACATCATCTTCAACAACGGCAGCGGCGAGCAGACCGGCGACTTTATCTTCGAGAACGGCAAGTGCTACGACCGCAGTGGTGTGAACGGCTCAATCTCTGTAACAGCAATCAACGGCGTAAACTCAACAGCAGCCAAGGCAATGATCAAGGTTTACACGCTCAACGGCAATTGTGTAGCCGTGATGCCCGACCTCAACGCCGCCACTTACACTCTCCGTCCTGGCATCTATGTTGCCAACGGCAGAAAGTTTGTTGTTCGCTAAAAGACAATTGAACTTTTTCAAGCATAACTAAAATTCACATCGCGCTTTGCGCTCGTGGGTTTCTAAACATTAATATCCATTAATAGAGCATTTAAATGTCATTACTGCGCGCTTCGCACAGAAAAATGATGACAAAGAAGATAGCTCGATTAATGGATATTAATGTTTTTATTTTTGTTTCGCATGTCTTCGACGCTTTCTTAGCGTTGGGTTTAAACGGCAATAGAGACAATAGGGACAATTCTTGGTTTATGGCTTTTCAATATGCCTGCTCAACCAAAGAATTGTCCCTATTGTCTCTATTGTCGTTTTAAACCCTCAAGCGAGGGGTAAAACCAAGAAAGTGCTTGTTGTCTTTTACCCCCCCCAGTAAGCAGAGGTGAAAAGGAAAAGGCTAAATGACAAGAAGCCCGATAGCTGTCCATACAATCTCTCTCAATCGCACGATGAGAGCCACGAAGATGCCGCTTGATGCCGTCATGCCCAATCCCACAACCGACATGAGGAAGCCTCCCTCGCGTCCTCCAAGCTGCAAAGGCATAAAGAAAAGGAGGTTGGCAAAGAGCGACGTGAACGCTAAGATGAGCACACACGACATGTAGCTCACCGAGCAGCCTATGGCCATGAACACGAAGTAGATCTCTGCAGCCGATAGCACGCGACACATAAGTTCTATCATCACGGCAGCCACTAGCGTCTTCCCGTTCTGTTTGTGTAGAGCCGCAATCTGTCTGTCTATGTTGCTTATCTCCTCGCCGTGCTTCTCCATCAGTCGGCTTGCGAACCGTCCGAGCCATGGCACCTTGCTCAGCCATCGTGCCAAGCGCATGGCCACACCTTTCTTATATCCCACCACAAAGAACCACAGGCCCAAAAGGCAGAACAGCGATGCTGCTGCCACTACGCTTGCTGCGAGGGCGTTTATGGGGTAGAACGTCACGAAGAGCACTATCGAGAGAAGCCAGAACCAGAAGTGACTGAAGATGTGGGTCATGACAAACAGGATAACCGACGACGAGGCCCTTTCTCTGCCTATGAGCGGCGTGAGCGCCATTATGCGGTATGGCTCTCCGCCCATCAGTCCGCCTGGCGTGGCGTAGTTGAGGGCGAAGCCCGACACCGAAATTTTATAAAGCCACCAAAACGGGATGTGCGTCTTTCCGCCAGCTTTTATTATCAGCATCCACGATGTTGTGTTGAGCACATAGAGTGCCGCCCACAGCACGATGATGGCTCCAAACCAGTAGCCGGCATCGTGCAAGGCGTTGCGCACCTCATCATAGTTGAGCTGCAAGACCATGACAACGAGCATGGCCAAGCCAAAAAACAAAAAAATGTTTTGGTGCTTTTTCTTCATCTCTTCCTATTGCTGCTCTGCTGCAACGTTCTGCTGCGCATCAGCCGCAGGCTTGGCAGCCTCATTGTTTGGCTTGGCGTTTACTTCGGCTGGCTTAGCTGCCTCAGCAGGTTTTGCCGCATCGGCCGGTTTGGCGTTATTATTCTGCTGCTCCTGTTGCTGTTGTTTGTTATAGCGCGGCTTGAATTCTCTCGGACCGTCGTTGCGCCGTCCGTCGCGTGGAGTGGGCTTGAAGCCGTTGTCGTGCTTCTTCGGAATGGCGAAGCGCACCTTCTCGCTCTCGTCACGTTTCTCGTGATAGAGCTTCTGCAGCGGGTTGTCCATCGGCTCGTCATAGACGGCGCGGCTGCGGAAGATGTCGATAGCAGCGAAGACGGCATGACGGAATGCCATCTCGTCGGCAATGCCCTTGCCTGCAATCTCATACTGTGGGTCTGTGAGCGGAGCCGTGCACACAAGCGGCAGGTTCGCGATATAGCATATTCCATCTTCGGCGTTGAGCGTGTGGAACGGAATGGTGCCTTGGTCGTCATACATGGCGAGAATAAAGTCGAATGCCTCGTAGCAACGTGTGCCAAACATCTCTTCTGCTGTGTAAGGACCAAACACGTTGGCGTCGTTCTCTGACAGAGCGTCAACAGCAGGCTTTATGATGTTGCGCTCCTCTTCACCGTTATTGTCGGCGTTGAGCGAGAGCACAGCCACGCGGGCGTTAGACAGTCCGAAATCGCGGTGAGCACTTGCGCTCAGCGTCTTCACCGATGCCATGATGCCCTCCTGTGAGAGCTTTGCTGCCACGTCTTTAATGTTTGTTCCCGCAGCCTCCACAGCCATGCGCATCTCCTCGCTGAGCATTATCTCCATGGCTTTGGCACCGTCGCCCACGCATGTCTCTACATATTTGGTAAGCCCCGGAAAACTGAAGCTGTCGTCATGAATGTTTTCGCTGCTCAATGGGCATGACACCAACACGTCGAAAGCGCCGTCGCGGAAGTCTGTCATAGCCTTGTCGAGCGCTCTCAGCGCTGCCATGCCCGACTCAGGAGTAGGCATGCCGAGGTCCACCTTCACCTCGTCGTCGAAACACGGAATAAGGTTTACCTTACCCTCATGTGCCTCTCTTGCGTCGTTGATGATGGTGAAGTTGGCCTGTATGTCGAGCGCCTTGCGGTGGTATGCCGCAATCTTTGGCGATCCGTAGATGATGGGCGTACACAGCTCCAGCATCTCAGGCTCGGTAAAAGTTTTAAAGATCAGTTCATATCCGACACCGTTAGTGTCGCCATGCGTGATAGCCACGCTTATTTTTCTGTTTTCCATAAAAAAGATGATGTTTTTTTATTTTTGTTTCGTGGTCTTCGGCAGCGGTCTCAATGTTTGCACGCTTGCCTCCAACCGTCTCATGATGTCTCTTTTTTGTTCGCCGGGTGCAAAGACGAAAGCCTCTGCCACGATGGTCTTGCCGTGAGGCATGTGTATGGTTCTCGACATGAACGGTCCTCCCATGGCGTCGCCTTGCATCTGCCACAGTCCGCGTCGCAGCGTGGTGCTCATGTTGTCGCGTGAGGTGCCTGTGGTTGTAATGACGCTTCCCCCGACCGTTGTCATGAACATGCTGTCTGTCTCGCCTTTGAGGTTTATCCTCATCACGCTGTCGCGGTTCTCGGAGGTGTAAAGGCAGATGTTGCTCATCTTTGTGGGGTTGTTGTCAGAGATCCACACAAATTGCTGTCCGCGCACGTTCACCCTCATGCCTTTGGGTATGGTCATGCTGCATCCAAACATGCGCTTTATGTCGTCTTCAACGCCCTTCTCATGATGTCGTTTTAGACGTTCGGCATGAGCCGTCAGCTCGTTTTGCAGCAGCAGACGGTCTATGTGGCACCTTCCGATGTCGCTTTTCAGCTCCTGTACCGACGGGGTGTTGACGTACACAATGATCTGTGGCGCAGCAAACACGTTACGTTCATATCTCACAGCTGTGCGTGTGAAGAGCGTCGGGTCAATGTTCACCACCACGATGTTGCGCTCCAGCCGCGACACGGCGTTGAGGGCGACTTGTGCATCGCTACCATTGCTTCCTTTCCCGTTCGTCTTGACGTTTGTTTTCACGTTCTTCTTAATGTTTGCCTTTCCGTTCGTCTTAACGTCAAACATTGGCTCGGGCTGGGGTAGGGCAACGATGTCTGCCGTCAGTGCCTTGGCAACAATGCTGTCCACATCGCCCACAAGAAGCACCTCCGATGGTCGGCCTGTGCTTTTGGGCAGTCCCGTGTCGGCATCGTTGCATGCTGTTGTCAGCAGAACGAGGAGGCAGAGAATTACTTTACGCATGGTTCATGCCGTCAATCTCGGCTTGGTGACGCGCCTCCTCAATGGCTTTCGCCGTGGAGAGCAGTCCGCATGCTGCAAAGATGTCTTGTCCTCTACTGGCGCGGATTGTTGTGAAGATGCCGTGGTTCGTTAGATAGTCGCGGAACGACTCCATCTTCTTCTCGTCGGCACCTTTCAGGTCTATGCCTGGAATCTGGTGGAAGCGAATGAGGTTAATGCGGCAGTCGAGTCCGCGCAAGAGGTTCACAATCTCCTTTGCGTGTGTTGTAGAGTCGTTGAACCCTCCAAACACGATATATTCGAACGAGAGTCGGCGCTGGTGTGTGAAGTCATAGTTGCGCAGCAGGTCCACCACGTCAACAATGCTCATGCCCTTCTCTGCCGGCATGATCATGGCACGCTGCTCCGGAATGGCCGAGTGCAGACTGATAGCCACATGACACTCGCTCTCGTTCAAGAACCTCTGAAGCTTGTTTCTCACGCCCACGCTGCTCACCGTTATGCGCTTCGGGCTCCATGCGTAGCCATAGTCGGCGGTGAGCACCTCTGTAGCTCTCAGCACATTGTCGAGGTTGTCCATCGGCTCTCCCTGTCCCATGAACACGATGTTGGTCAGCCTGTCGCGTTCGGGCAGCGAGTAGATCTGGTTCAAGATGTCGGTAGCGCTCAGGCTGCCTTCGTAGCCTTGCTTACCTGTTTGGCAGAACAGACAGTTCATCTTACAGCCCACCTGTGACGACACACAGAGCGTGGCTCGGTTCTTGTCGGGAATGAACACCGTCTCCACCTTCTTGCCCATGGCTGTTGGGAAGAGATATTTTATCGTGCCGTCCTTGGAGCGTTGGCAGTCGGTCGGTGGCATGCAGCCAATGGTGTATTCTGCTGCCAGCTTCTCCCTGTTTGCCTTCGATATGTTGGTCATGTCGTCGATGGTTGTGACATGTTGCGTGTAGAGCCATTTTGCCATCTGTCCGCCTGTGAAGGCGGGCATTCCCAAGCTCTTCGCCACCTCTTTAAGCTCGGTGAGCGACAGCCCTAACAATGCTTTTTTTGTTTCTGCCATTTTTCTCGTTTGATATTTTTCTTGTTCAGCATACAAAGTTACTGAATAATGCGGAAAAAATGCGATAAAGAACAAAAAAAATAAAGCCCCACCCCCTCGCAGCCCAAGGGCTGCTCACCCCTC
>ULUS01033469.1_pt1 | contig 10820 bp, 7 predicted proteins | sample 1958761 | NCBI WGS metagenome assembly ULUS01 (sample SAMEA4835767, study PRJEB28245) | human gut metagenome | biome: gut microbiome; material: fecal sample | place: Denmark | collected 2008
ATCAGGCCATTTTTAACATCTGTTAAGAATTCGTGTCGTTTTTTGCGCTTTTTTCTTCTCACAAAGAAACCAAAACAAGATATTTACTAACATTCTGATTTTTCAATTTTCTTTTCACAAACCGCATAAATATACGCCCAAACCGTATATTTATGCAATCACAAAAGACACGATAAATGACATCGAAGCTCGATAAAAAGCAGCACTTGTTATCATAAAGCCTTGATGAAAAAAACTCGATAAAAAGAAACTTGATGAAGAGACCATCGTGAAAAGAAATTTGATGATGAGACCTTCATAAAAAGAAATCATGCAGGGAAGAATACCAGTTAAACCTTAAGCATTAAAAAGGGAGCGGACCCACGAAAGGTTCGCTCCCTTTTTAATTGTACTAAACTATAGAGAATTTATCTTTGTCGTTTCTCCTTGTCCCACCATACGCGGGTGTTGTTGAAGTTGTCCTCGGTCTGCAAACCAAGACGGTTGAGAGCCTCCTTATAGTTTGCACCGTTGATCTGAACCTCGTCAGAAGGATAAGGCATGCGGCGAACGATACCAGGACCCCAGTTGCCCATTGAGCTGAAGTTGGGCTGCAGATGAGTCTTCTCCTCCAATACGGGATAGCCAGAACGACGCCAGTTGGCGTAGGTCTCATACTCGTCGAAGAAGCAGTTGATCCAATATTGGGTGTTGATCTGCACATAAGCCTTAGCTGCATCGTAGGGGTTAGCAGCGAGGTAAGCGTTGATGGCTGCGTCGGTGAGATATGTGCCCACGAGAGCCTTGGCGTTAGCACTTGGGAAAGCGCTGAACTGCTTCATGGCGCAACGCACACCAGCCTCATAGAAAGTCTTTGCGTCGCCGCTGATGTAGCCACGGAGAGCAGCCTCTGCAAGCAGCAGGTTGGTCTGGGCAGCTGTGCATACGAACGTAGGACCTGTGGGGTCGCCGTAGGTTGAGCGGTTGGGCTGTGAGTACGCCTTCTTGTAATACTTGTCGCTGTTCTTGTCAGAAAGAACCTCGTCGGTAAACTCTGTGCCGTTGTACTTCTTGATAGAGTAGTCAGACGAGGGGCTCATGCTGAAGAAGCCGGGGAGAGCCTTCTGCAAAGCAGGAGCAGCGTTTTCTGCCTTGGCGGGATCCACGTCCTTTGTCTCATAGTCGGTAGGATAAACGCACATGAAGAGAGGTATACGCGGGTCGTTGGTGCTCTTGAGCAGGTCGAGGAACGTTGTGTTGATGAAAGCCACACCCGGATCTTCGTGAACGATGATCTTTGCGTAAGGCTCAGAAGAGTCGTTGGTTGTTACACCGCCGGCGTGCATGAGCATGCAGTTGTCGTCGTTGCTTGTGATCACGCCGTTGGCGAAAGCCTTGGCAGCGTAGGTCTTGGCTGTGGCGTCGTCAACCTTTGTCAGACGCATGGCCACGCGAAGCATGAGCGAGTTGGCAAACTTCTTCAGCTTGGCAACGTCACCGTTGTAGAAGAGCTCCTGCTTGCCAAGAGATGCTACGCCTGAGCCGAGAGCGGCCTGAGCCTCGTCAAGCTCCTTGAGGAGATCCATGTAGATGTCCTTCTGCGTGTCATACTTTGGATAAGGATACTCTGCGGGCTGTCCTGCCTCTGAGTAGGGAATGTCGCCGTGGAGGTCGGTAAGACGCTGGAAGGTGTATGCACGGATGATACGCGCAATCTGATAGTTCTGCTGGTTAGCAGGATCGTCCTTCCACTTTGAGATAACGGTCTGGATGTCACGGATGGCGGCACGGTCGCCTGAGCCGAGCACAGAGCCCCAGTAAGCGGCAGCATAGCCGTTAGAGTAGCTGTTGAGACCGTAGCTCCACCACCAGCCACCGGCTGAGATGTGCTGGTTCCACTGTGAGAGGTAGATAAGTCCGTCGCGCCATACGTCCCAGTCGGAACCGAGCGCCTGGTGCTGTGCGTTTGTGAATACCATCTGGTAGTTCACGTTTCCAGAGTTGGAGTGCTCCGGATCGACGTTGAGATCACCGAAGTCGCCGCAGCTTGAAGCCAGTGCGACAATGGAGAGCGCAGCGAGTGTATTTTTAATATATCTTTTCATAGCTGTTATGATCTTATGTTATGTTAGAATTTGACGTTTACATTGAAACCGATATTGCGGGTGTAGGGATAACCGTTGAGCTCAAGACCCTGGCCGTTGCTGTTGGTGTAAGCCGACTCGGGATCGATATTGTCGGTGTGCTTCATGATTGTCCACAGGTTGCGGCCAATTACAGACACTGTCAAACCCTTCACATACTTGGTCTTCTCGAGAAGGCTCTTGGGGAATGTGTAGCTCAGCGAAACCTCACGCAGCTTGATGAAGCTTGCGTTGTATGTAAACTCTTCAGCGATGTTGTTCTCGCAGATCTTACCATAGTAGTTCTGTGCTGACACAGCCACCTGGTTGGGCTGACCTGTTGCCTCGTCGATGCCCGGGAACACATAGAGCTGGTTGGGGGCCTCGGCTGTACGTCCTACGAGCGTGTTCTTGTGGAGACCGCTGCTGTAGGCCTGGTAGTTAGAACCAGAGAAGAGCTTGGCACCGAACTTGTAGTCAACGAGGAATGAGAGAGAGAAGTCGCGATACTTGAGCGTGTTGCTCCAACCGCCGGTGTACTTGTACACACCGCTGCCGAGGCTCACCTGCTCGCCGTTGTTCTGAGGCATACCGTCCTTGAGGAGGAGGCGTCCCTGGTCGTCGCGCTTATACTTGTAGCCGATGAGCTGTCCGTAAGCCGAGCCGACAACGTTGTAAACGCCTACTGAGCCCATGCGCGATGTTGCGCCCTCGATGGCAAGACGCTTAACGCCCTCGCCGAGATACTTAACCTCAGAGTTGTTTACAGAGAAGTTGAAGACGGTGTTCCACATGAAGCGCTTGGTATGCACGGGTGTGGCGTCGACCATAAACTCGAAACCGCGGTTCTCGATCTCACCGACGTTCAGAACGCGTGCTGAGAAACCTGAGGCTGAAGAGGTAGAAACGTTGGCGATATCGTCCTTCGTGTTCTTGATATAGTAGGCGAGGTCGAAGTTCAAGCGGTTCCGGAAGAAGGCAAGGTTAAGACCGATCTCCTTCTCTGTGATGCGTACCGGCTTGAGGTTCTCGTTAGGATAGGTGCCCGAGTTTGCTGTAGAAGCCTGAACACCGTTGATCTTATAGTTCTTCACCTTGTAGGCGAGCAGGTTCTTGTAAGCAGATGTGCCGTTAGATGCGAAAGCGTAGCCGGCACGGATCTTACCGAAGTCGAACCAATCGGGCAGGCTCTCACGGAACGAGTCGGTGAACACCCACGATGCTGTTACAGAGGGATAGAAATAGCTGTTGTTGTCGTCAGACAGAGTAGAGAACCAGTCGTTACGTCCTGTTACGTTCAAGAACACCTGGTTCTTCCAACCGAAGTCGGCTGTGAAGTAGAGCGAGTTGACGCGATACTTTGCATACTCGATCTTACCACGGAGGTCTGTCGGGTCGAGGTTGTTTACAGACCAGAGGCCGTCAACGATGAACGGACGTCCGCCGTCTGTCGGGAAGTAGCCCTTCAGGGTGTTGTCCTGTCTGTTGCCGCCGAATGTAGCGCCAACGCTCCAGTCCTTGGCAAAAATCTTGTTGAAGCCGAGGAGGAAGTTATAGTTCATCTCATAATAGTTCTTCATGTACTCGGTCATGAAGCCATAGGGGTCGGCAGCAGCACCTGTAGGCTGCACGCTCTTGTTCTCGTAGGTATAGCCGTCACGCTGCACAGCTCCCTGGAGGTAGAGCCAGTCGGTGATGTCCCACTTAAGGTTGATGGCACCAGTGAAACGGTTACGCTTGGCCACGTTGGTCTTGCGATACTGGAGCCAGTAGGGGTTGTTGAAGTAGACGTTGGTACCGCCGATCATCTCCTTGCCGTCAACGGTTGTGCCCCATGGGCTTTCAGCTGAGCCGCGCTCCATCCAGCGGATGTCGAACGAGTTGGCGTGCCAGAGCAGAGAAGCGTTGGTGTTGCCGTTACCGTCAGAGAGCGATGAACGTCCGTTGAACTTCTCAAACACATAGTTGGCTGTTACGGTAGCCGAAAGGTTCTTGAACAGGTTGTAGGTTGTGTTCATGTTGAAACCGAGCTGGCGGTTGTTGGCGTTAGGCAGGATGCCCTTCTCCTTATTATATGTAGCGCCAAGACGGTATGTAACCTTCTGGTCAGAACCAGAGATGGCAACAGAAGCGTTCTCTGTCACACCTGTGCGGTAGAAGTTGTCGAAGTTGTCGACATAAGAATACTTATACTTGTTGCCGAGGAAGTTTACAGCCTCGCCACCGTCCATAGCCTCACCCCAGTTGCTCTGCTCCGAGTCTTGTGCAGCAGTGACGTCCATTGGACGCTTGCCGTTTGTACCCTGGCCGAATACTGTCTGGAAGTCGCGCTGGTCGTAGATGGTGTTGAACGTGAGGTTGTTGTTCACCTCTATGCTCACGGGCTGACCCTTCTTGCCGCTCTTTGTTGTGATGAGCACGGCACCGTTACCACCACGGTAGCCATAAAGAGCAGAAGCAGCAGCACCCTTGAGCACCTGTATGCTCTCGATATCGTCGGGGCTGATGTTGCTCAGACCGTCACCCATATCGGTGCCGCCCCATGTGCCACCTGTACCCTGGTTGGTGTTGTCGAAAGGCACACCGTCGATTACGTAGAGAGGCATGTTGTTGCCGGTCATTGAGGCGTTACCGCGGATAACGACGCGTGAAGAGCCGCCGCCTGTGGCGCTACCTGCTACCGACACACCGGCGATCTTGCCTGAGAGGGCGTTACCGAGGTTGGGGTCACGGGCGAGCTGGAACTCGTCGCCGCCCACCTTTGTGGTAGAATAGCCGAGCGAGCGCGACTGGCGCTTGATGCCGAGAGCTGTCACAACAACCTCGTCAATGGCCTGGCTCTCGTTCTGAAGCGTAACGTTTACGGTAGTTTTTCCTTCAACGGAAACAACCTGTGTCTTTGAGCCCAGATAAGAGATCTCGATCTTTGCTTTGGGCGAAGGAACTGTAATTTCATAGTTACCGTCGATGTCGGTGATAGAACCTGTTTTCGTTTCACCCTGAATCTTGACGGTGGCACCGATAACGGGTTCTCCCGTAGCATCCTTTACATTACCTTTGATCACGGTACTCTGGGCACTTGCAACCATGGCTGTAAGCACCAATGCACCGGTAAGGCAAGCTCTCCTGAGAGAGTGCAAATTGAAATAGTTTCGTTTCATTGTGATAGGATTGGTTTAAAAATATGGTTTTTGATTTATATTTGATTTATATTGACTTTGTTGTTTTTAAAGTTTTTAATTTTGTTTGTTGTTTATATTTATTTTTATTTGATTTATATGTCGTTATTTGTTTTGTTCTGTTCACAATTGGTTTTTCAACTGCAAGGGCAAAACTTAACAATTTTGGGGTCTTCAAACGTTGTTTTTTTACTCATTACTGGCTTTTTTAAGCTATAGAAGTAATAATTTTTGGCAAAAATAAAGAAAATAAATTAACTTAGTAGAATTATTAACAAAATAAATGTTAATAAGATTTCTTAACAACGTTTATCTTTATCTTCTATCATTATTAAAAATGACGCGCAAATATTTAAGAAACATTAAAAAATATACATTAAAGCCATTTATGTTGTAACACAGTGAGCAGCAATCACTATTTTTAGCTAACTTTGTGCATGGTTTAACGGCATAACACGCAACACAAAGAGTTGGGCCGTTTTTAACGAAACTAACAGAAACATCAATTTTTTAAAGACAAGAAAAAAAACATGACAACATCATCACTGCTCTTTATTGGAGGCCTCGGAGCACCCGAACTGATTCTTATTCTCATCGTTGTGCTTGTGCTCTTCGGAGGCAAGAAAATTCCCGAACTGATGCGCGGAATGGGCGTCGGCATAAAAAACTTTAAGGATGGCGTAAACGGAATTAACGAAGAGATAAAAAAAGACGTCAACAAAGCCGAAGAGGCTGATAAGAAAGAGGACAAATAGTGTCCTGGTTTCCAAAACAAGATTAATCGGCTGAACAAAGAAGAAAAAACATACGGATGACAGACAAAGAAGAAACCACGCCATCTACGACAGCTTCAACAAACGACGGCTTGAAGCAGAGCATCGAAGCACAGCAGCAGGAGCAGAGCGAGCAGCAACCTGTCAGCCAAGCACAGCAGCAGGAGCAGAGCGGTGAGCAGCAAAGCGACCAAGCACAGCAGCAGGAGCAGGACGGTGAGCAGCAAAGCGGCCAAGCACAGCAGCAGGGACAGGACGGTGAGCAGCAAAGCGGCCAAGCACAGCAGCAGGAGCAAGGCGGTGAGCAGCAAAGCGACGAACCAGAGCCGTTAGACGAGATGACGTTTTGGGACCATTTGGAGGCGTTGCGCTGGATGCTTGTAAGGGTGTTTTCAGCCCTTGGCATCTTCATCATTGGCGGCTTCGCTTTCATTCCCTGGATCTTCGAGCATGTGATTATGGCTCCCATCAACAACCAGTTTTTCCTTTACCGTTGGTTGGCAAAGCTGTCGGAGCAGGTGGCCATCATGCCCGACGACTTGACGCGCCCGTTCCACGTCAGCATAATAAACATCCGACTGTCGTCGCAGTTTTTTCTCCACATGTCACTGTCGTTCTGGTTGGCGTTGCTCATAACCTTCCCCTATCTCGTTTATGAGGTGTGGAAGTTTATCTGCCCGGCGCTCTATGAGAACGAACGCAAGAGCATGAGGTTTACCTTCGTCTTTGGAACGGTCATGTTCTTCATTGGCTGCGTGGTGGGCTACAGCGTGGTGTTCCCGCTGACGCTGCGGTTCCTCTACAACTACCAGTTGAGCGCGTCGATCAGCAACCAGCTGTCGCTCGACTCGTACATGGACAATTTCCTGATGCTTGTGTTCATGATGGGCATCGTGTTTGAGCTTCCCCTGGTGTCGATGCTTTTGGGCAAGATTGGCATTCTGCACCGCGGCTTCTTCAGCGCCTACCGTAGCCACGCCGTTGTGGCGTTGCTTGTGGTGGCTGCGTTCATAACGCCCTCGTCAGACCCCTTCACCCTCATGGCGGTTTTCATACCTATCTATATTTTATGGGAGCTGAGCGCCTTTCTGGTGAAGCCAGCGCCTAAGGACGATTAAGACAGGAGAGGGGCTTTCTTTGCCTTTCGCTGGCAGAAGAAACATTTGCTTCGCGCTTTGCACGAGCAAACACAAAATAAAGCATACCTTCTTGCGGAGGTTTTAAAGACAATAGAGACAATAGAGACAATTCTTTGATTGAGAAGCTATAACAGCCGCAGCAAATCAAAAAAAATTGTCTCTATTGTCTCTATTGTCTTTAAAAAAAACGCCAAGAAGATAACATTATCCCCCTATTGTTTTAAAAAGCAAGCCCTTTGTCGTTCAGACGAAGAACATGATGATAACCTGAGCGATGACAACCCTAAGGAACATGCCGAGCGGATAGACCGAGGCATAGCTCACAGAGGCCGAGTCGCCCTTCATCGTGTCGTTGGCATAGCCCAGAGCCATGGGGTTAGCCATAGCGCCACAAACGATGCCGCAGACCGAACCGAAATCGAGCTTCTTGCTCTTCAGCGCTATTATGCCCACAATGAGCACAGGCACCACGGTGAGCACGAAGCCGAGGCCTATCCACAGCAAGCCCTCAGGGCGCATGACGGTATGGAAGAAGTCGCCGCCGGCAGCAAGACCCAAGCAGGCGAGGTAGAGCGAGAGGCCTAGCTTGCGGAGCATGAGCGATGCCGACCGCGTGGTGTAACTGATGAAATGGGCGCGTGGACCAAGCGAGCCCACAAGTATGCCGACGATGATGGGGCCGCCGGCCATGCCCAGACGCACGGGAGCGCTCATGCCCGGCAGGTTGAGCGGAATGGTGCCGAGGGCGAGACCCAGGATCATGCCGAAGAAGATGGCGCCGAGGTTTGGCTCGTTGAGCACCTGAACAGCGTTGCCAAGGAAGCTCTCCACATGGTTTATGGCGTCGGGCTTGCCCACCACGGTCACGCGGTCGCCATACTGGAGCATGAGATTGTCGGTGGCAAGCAGCTTGATGTCGCCGCGCATCACACGGCTGACGTTCACACCGTAAGCATCGCGCAGATGAAGGGCGCCGAGCACCTTGCCGTTGAGCACAGGACGAGTAACGACAATCACACGACTCTCCACATGCGAGTCGATGGCGTTCCAGTCGATCTTCTCGCGGTTCCAGTCTTTCTGCACCTTCTCGCCAAACAAGATCTCCATGGCATCGGCCTCATGGGGCGTGGTCACCACCAACAGGTTGTCGTTGATGTGGATCTGCGTCTCTGCCAGCGGCACGATCACGCCGTCGCCGCGCCAGATGCGTGAGATGATAAACTTCATGTGTGTCATCTGCGCAATCTCCGCAATGGTCTTTCCCGCGAGGGCTGGGTTGATGGCCACATATTGAGCTATGTAGGTGTTGTCGACATCGGGGCTGACCTTCGGTTTCAGGTCATCGGGCTTGACAACAAAGCGCCGCATCAGCATCATGGCAAGAATTACGCCCACCACACCCAACGGATAGGTCACTGCGCAGCCCAAGGCGGCACCGCTGCTCGACACCGAAGCGTGCTCAAGCGCCTGTTGGGCGGCACCGAGCGCCGGCGTGTTGGTGGTGGCACCACACAAGATGCCCACCATATCGGGCATGCCCACGGGCAGCACGAAGGTGAACGCAATGGCCATAACGGTGCCCACCACAATAACGGCGAAGCTCCACATGTTAAACTGTATGCCCTCATGCCGCATCAGTCCGAAGAAGTTGGGACCGACATACAGGCCGAGGGTGTAGACAAAGAGCGTCAGTCCGAAGGTCTCGGCAAAATCGAGCATCTGCTCGTTGGCGCTCAGGTGTAAGTGTCCCGCCAAGATGCCTATGAAGAACACGAAGGCTATGCCTAACGACACGCCACGCACATGAATTTTGCCGAGGGCCAGACCCACGGAGCAGATAAGCGACAGCACCACAACGGTCTGCAATGCTGAATGGACATTAAAAAGTCCGTCTATCCAGGTCATTATTCTTTTTGTTTTGTTTTCTTTTTGTCAGATTAGATGGAAGGTCTACCTTATCATCTGTTTGCGGGTTTGGCTCACAGCGCCTTGCCGAGCAGTCGGCGCGACATATATCTCACCGGATACCACGCCGCTGCCCATCCCACGGCCAAGACCGTGATGAAGACGATGAGCACATCGCTGTAATGAACGCTCACGGGGTAAGCGTTAACCACGAACGTGCCCGAGCTGTCGCCCATGGGCACAAGGCCAAACTCTTGCTGTAGCCAGCAGAGAAGCAGTCCGAGCAGTATGCCCACAACAGCACCGAGGCCCGAGATCATGCGTCCCTCAAACAGGAACACGCGTGTGAGCGTGCGGTCTGTTGCTCCGAGGTTGCGCAGCGTCTGCACATCCTTTTTCTTCTCAATGATGAGCATGGATAGCGAGCCTATGATGTTGAAGCACGCCACCACGAGGATGAACGACAGGAAGAGGTATGCCAGCACCTTCTCCACCTGCATTATGCGGAACGTGTCGGCATGTTGCTCAAAGCGGTCGAGCACGTTGAAGTGCCCCTCAGCGAGGTTTTTGATCTTGCCCTTAGCCGCGTCGAGGTCGGTGCCAGGCTTGAGCTTGACCATGAGCTTCGACACCATGCCCTGACGGAAGAACAGTCGGCGGGCGAAGGCAATGGATGTGATGAGATAGTCGCGGTCATACTTGGCTTGGTTCACGGCAAAGACCACGCCGGGCGATATGAGCGAGTCGGTGACGAACCCGTCAGCAGGCGATGCCATGTCGGTGAGCTGTCCCTCGCGTTGCGGCGCATAGATCTTGAGGAACCCGTCCCAGCGGGCACCCATGCCAAGGGTCTGTGCCAAGCGTATGCCTGGCACGCCATACTCGAGGTTGGCAGCCTGAAGAGAGAAGTCGCCGTCGCCATAGAGAATTTTCTGTATGCGTGTCATGCGGGCAAAATTGTCGTCCACGCCCATGATGTTAACCATGGCCTGCTGACCGTCATAGAAGGCGAGGGCCTGGTCTTGCACACACTCGGAAACCATGTCGACCTCTGGCAGCTGACGGATCTTCATGAACACGGCATCGTCGGCAGCCGCCACCTTGCCCTTCACGGGAACGACCTCGAGCTGCGGGTCAAAGTTGGTGAAGAACGAAGCGACCAGGTCATGGAAGCCGTTGAACACGCTGAGCACGATGACCAGAGCCATCGTAGCCACCGCCACACCCACCATCGAGATGATGGATATGACGTTTATGGCGTTGGTGCTCTTCTTCGAGAACAGGTAACGTCGGGCTATGAAGAAAGGAAGGTTGGGCCTCATTTCTTTAGCAGCGAGTCGATGTGCTCGATATAGTCGAGCGAGTCGTCAATGAAGAAGCGCAGCTCGGGTATGATGCGCAACTGGTTGCGCACGCGTGTTCCAAGCTCGTAGCGTATGGTCTTCTCACTGGCGTTGATGTTCTTCATTATCTCATCGCCCTTGTAGGAAGGGAAGATGCTGAGATAAGCTGTGCAGATGCTGAGGTCGGGCGACACGCGACACTTAGTCACGCTCACCATCACGCCGTGCATCATTCTTGTCTGCGACTGGAAGATAAGGCTAAGCTCCTTCTGCAGCAGTCGCGCTATTCGGTTTTGTCTTGTTTCTTGCATATTTGTTATTGTTTTATTATTGTTTTTTTAAAGCCCCACCCCCGCTATAGGAATGTTGATTTTTGAAT
>ULUS01036367.1_pt1 | contig 10815 bp, 8 predicted proteins | sample 1958761 | NCBI WGS metagenome assembly ULUS01 (sample SAMEA4835767, study PRJEB28245) | human gut metagenome | biome: gut microbiome; material: fecal sample | place: Denmark | collected 2008
TACTCGTTTTTATCAACTTAAATTAATTCCGCCAACGGGTATTCATTTAATGAACATGTATTTATGGCAAACATCCAATCAGAGATATACGGCAGACGATACACCTACGCACTCCTGATGCTTCTTGAATACAAATACAAGGACAAGTCTGAATGGAAAGATTTCGGAACGACATCCATTGAGCATATTCTTCCACAGAATCCTAAAGCTACCAGCCAGTGGGTGAAGGACTTTAGCGAGGAACAGAGAAGCTACTATACACATAGGATAGGAAACCTGTGCCTGATTGGACGCAGAAAGAATTCTTCCCTTGGCAATCTTGATTATCAGGAGAAACTAAAAAAATATTTCGAGAAGAATATCGGATTCTTTGCAAGCTCACAAAAAATATACCAAACATATCCGAACGCATGGACTCCTGAAACCGTGAAGGAAAACCAAGAAAGAGTCATACAGGATCTGATGGAAATATTTGGTATCAAGAGTCCAAGTACCATCATAGACAACTCTACATACATGGAGCAGCAAAGATCTGTTTACCCTAATGCTTATAAGCCATGGACAGAATCAGATGACGAGAGATTAGTTGCCCTATACAACGAAGGCAAATCTATTAGCGAACTCGCACAAATGTTTCTTAGAAATCGTGGCGCGATAAAATCCAGGATTCTTAAATTAACCGGAGAACGGTTCTAATAAGCAACGCCTGTTCTTTAAAAACAACAATCAGACAGGGGAGGAATTGTCGCCCACCATCGTGGGCAACTATGTACTTTTTTGCGCCCGACTTGTGTATAACAAATATTTTATGTATCTTTGCCGCGCGATAACCGAAGATAATCTTCACGTCCGAACAGACAGGCTTTGCACGCATGCCGATGCTGCCACCAAGGAAGAAGCCCGCAGGTTCGTTGAGCAAAAACTCGGGGAGATAGAAATCTCTGTTGATAATCTTCGCGCACAGATTGCCGGAGAAACGTATCGCCTGCTGCCTCTGTCGTATATTGCTGAGCATTACTTCGGCAAGAGTGTGGCCTGGCTCTCACAGCGCCTCAACGGCACGCTCGTACGCGGGCGGTCCTATACGCTCAACGAAGAGCAAAAGAAGATTTTCAACGACGCAACGCAGGATATCAGCCTTCGTATTGGATCAATACATTTGGTCTGATGACTCATTCGCCGTCATCTTTTCGCCCCAAATCCCAACGACTTTAGGGAAATTTTACGAGAAAACCTCCATCAAGTAGCCAACACGGCGACCTGCAAAAGGGTTGCCACATTATCATCAACGTCATGGAAAAAGCAGAAAAAGACAACACCGTAAAACAGCGCATGCAGGACATTCTCCTCTGCGTATCATGGAGAGAGATTGCCAACACCTATTTCGACCGCCCCGCATCATGGCTCTATAACAAGCTCAACGGAATCGATGACAACGGCGGTTTCACCGAAAAGGAGAAAGAGCTACTGCGTGGCGCGCTCTTCGACTTAAGCGAACGCATCCGCCGTGCGGCAGAGACCATTTAGGCAGGTTCTTCGTTGCTCCTCTTAAGACAGAAGTCGTCCGCGCCTACGGACGCAAGCCCCGAGGATTACTCGGGGTTTTTCTTGAAATATGGAGCCGTGGGTAGTTTAAGGTCTTCTATATTTGGGACGCCTGAAAGTGGAGAGCCTTACCTTTTATTAGCTCAAATAAACAAAACAGCCCTCTCGGCAAGCTATAAAAAAAGAAAACTCCCACCGAAGCGGGAGTATAGGTTTTACCCTTCGGCCATTGCTGGCCTTATTGTGATAAGATGTAGGAAATCTTATTTTGGATGCAAAAATACCACTTTATTTTTGTTTAAACAAATTTTTTATTGTAATTTTACCGAAAAATTTAAAACCGCATCAAAAATGACTAAAATACTTGGCATTGACACAGGCACGAACAGCCTTGGATGGGCTATCGTAGAAAAGAAGGCAGAGCAATACTGCCTGCTTGATAAGGGAGTGAATATTTTCCAAGAGGGAGTCAACATCGACAAGGACAACGAGTCTTCCAAAGCGGCAGAAAGGACGGGCTACCGTGCTATCCGAGTGCGCTACTATCGCATAAAGCTACGCAAAATCAGGCTTCTGCACATCTTGACCCAGCACCACCTTTGTCCCCCACTCACCTCCTGGGAGCTGCGCCAATGGCGACTAAAGAGCATATACCCAACCGATGAGTTGTTCATGCAATGGCAGCGCACGGACGAGGAAAAAGGGCAAAACCCATACGCCTATCGACATCTATGCCTGCATGAGAAACTGGATTTGACCCAGGTTGCGAACCGCTACATCCTCGGTCGCGTTTTCTATCACTTTGCCCAGCGCCGTGGCTTTCTCAGCAACCGCAAGGATCAGAGTGGTGAGGACGTGGGCGTCGTGAATGACGGTATCAGTGCCCTCTCCGAAGAAATGCGGGATGCGGGATGCGAATACCTTGGCGATTATTTCTACCAGCTCTATGAGAAAGGCAAAAAGATACGCAAACACTACACCGCACGCAACGAACACTACCTCAAAGAGTTTCATGCCATCTGCGAAAAGCAGCAATTGGACGCCTCGCTCGTGTCGGAGTTGGAGAAGGCCATTTTTACCCAGCGGCCTTTGAAATCTCAAAAAAGACAAGTGGGCAAGTGCGTATTTGAGAAAAACAAAGCCAAATGTCCTGCCTCCCACCCCTTGTACGAGGAGTTTAGAATGTTGTCTTTCATCAACCATATCAAAATAAAAACACCAAAGGAAGATGAGCTCCGACCGTTGAACCACGAGGAGCGCGAGAAGATTCTTCCGCTTTTCTTTAGGAAGACCAAGAAAACCTTTAATTTCGAGGATATTGCCAAGAAGTTGGCTCCTAAAAAGCTCTACGGATTCTACAAGAAGGCCGCTGATACGGAAATGCCGTATCTCTTCAACTATCCGATGGATACTTCCGTCTCTGGTTGTCCCGTCACAGCGGCGCTACAAGATATTTTCGGTGACGATTGGCTCGACTCCATCTGCGAGGTCTATACGCTGGCCGATGGTAAAAGCCGGCTTGAGATCCTCAACGACATCTGGCATGCACTTTTCTTCTATTCCGACCAAGACAAGCTGGCTGAGTTTGCCAAGGTGCGCCTACAGCTTGACGACGAACAAGCCCAGGCCTTCAGCAACATCAACCTTCCCTCCGCCTATGCTTCGCTAAGCCTCAAGGCTATTTGCAAGATTCTCCCCTACCTCAGAAGAGGACTTGTCTATTCCCATGCGGTCTTTTTGGGCAATCTTTGTGAAGTGATGCCTGCCTATGAATGGGGAATCGAGGAAATGCGCCAAGCTGCCATTGACTGCGTCATCAAAGAGATAAACAGCTATGACCCCAAAACAGACGGACGCACTCTAGAGACGTGCATCAAAGAGTATCTAAAAGAAAGGTATCATGTCTCAGACGAAAATCTCAAAAAGCTCTACCATCCCTCGATGTTAGAGACTTACCCTCGTGTGCGCCCTGGTCAAGACGGAATATATCAACTCGGATCTCCACGCACCGACAGCGTTCGCAACCCGATGGCCATGCGATCCCTTTTCTGCCTTCGCAAGCTCGTCAACCGTCTCTTGAAAGAGGGAAAGATAGACCAAGAGACGGAGATTCACATCGAGTTTTCGCGTGAGCTGAACGATGCCAACAAGCGGAGCGCCCTCAAGCGGTATGGCAGGGACAACCAAAAGGCACACGACACAGCCCGAAAGCACATCGTCGAGGATTACAAGGCAGAAACAGGCAAAGCAATAGAACCGACACCCACGGACATTTTGAAATATGAACTATGGGAAGAGCAGCAGCATATTTGCTTATACACAGGTCAGCAGATTCGCATATCTGATTTTATCGGACCCAATCCGAAATTTGACATCGAGCACACCTTGCCCCGAAGCAGAGGCGGAGACAGCACCAAGATGAACCTGACTCTTTGTGACAGCCGCTTCAACCGCGATGTGAAAAAGACACATCTGCCTACCGAACTTGCCAACCACGATGAAATCATGGCCCGCATAGCTATATGGCAGGAAAAATACGAGGAGCTGAGCCAACAGATTCGCAAACAGAAACGCAAATCACAGGCTGCGACAACCAAGGAGCAAAAAGACAAAGCCATCAGCTACCGCCATTACCTGGAACTCCAGCGTGACTATTTGCGCGGAAAACATGAACGTTTCACGATGGAAAGCGTGCCCGAAGGATTCAACAGGCGACAGGGTGTGGATATCGGCATCATCTCAAAATACGCCCGGCTCTATCTGAAGTCGGTCTTCAAGCGAGTGTATCCTGTAAAGGGCCTCGCCACATCTGATTTCCGAAAGATATGGGGACTTCAGGACATTTATAGCGCCAAGGAGCGCGTGAACCATGTCCACCATTGCATAGACGCCATCGTCGTAGCCTGTATCGGACTGGACGAATATGGCAAACTGGCCGAGTACTATCACGATGAGGAAAAGCATGAGTGGTACGGTGCGTCCAAAGCCACTTTTGCCAAGCCCTGGCCGACATTCGTCGAGGACGTGAGGCGGATGCAAAACGAACTGCTCGTTTATCACCACACTCCCGACAACATGGCCAAGCAGGGCCGTCGCAGAATCATCATCAATGGGAAAAAGGTCCTGGCAAAGGGAGACGCCGTGCGTGGCTCACTCCACAAGGAGACTTACTATGGCGCAATAGAGCGCGAAGGTGAGGTCAAATATGTGAAACGTGTAGAGCTGTCACAACTGGAAGAAAAGAACATCAAGTATATCGTGGATGACACCGTGAGGCAAATCGTCCAAGAGGCCGTCGATCGCTTGGGCTTCACAGAAGCCATGGCTTCCACCATTTGGATGAACGAGGAGAAGCAGATACCCATCAAAAAGGTACGCTGCTATACGCCCCAAGTCACCCAACCACTTCATATCCGCTACCAGCGGGATGTCTCTGACAAAGAGTACAAGCGCAAATATCATGTGGTAAATGACAAAAACTATCTCCTCGCCATCTATATAGGGGCTGACAAGAAAGGAAAAGAGAAACGAGACTTTGAGTTGGTCAACAACCTCCAGGCGGCCAAATACTACCGGACGAGCAACGATAGGACAGGCTCTGGCGATCCGATAGTCCCCGTCAAGAGTAGCCATGACTATCCGTTGGCCTATACATTGAAGATCGGCACGATGCTCTTGCTTTACGAGAACTCACCTGCCGAGCTTTACGAAGCCTCTCAAGCAGAACTGAACAGGCGTCTGTATAAGGTGACAGGGCTTTCTTCCATGACCGTGGGCACTCGCAGCTACGGGGTGATTGTAATGAAATACCACACGGAAGCCCGACAAAGCAAGGACTTGAAAGGCAAGAACGGTGCCTATCAAACTGGTGAGGGGCTGCGTCCTGTCATTAGAATGCTTCACACCCAGATAAAAGCGGCGGTACAAGGCGTTCACTTCCGTATCAACGAGTTAGGTGAGATCAAATGGCTTGCGCGGTATGATTAAGCAGACCCTCTTCTTCTCCACACCAGTGTCGCTTTCCTTAAAGAACAACCAAATGGTCATTTCCTGGAAAGACAGAGCAGACAAGGTGACGCGCCCCATAGAGGACATGGGATGCGTCGTGTTGGAAAACCAACAAATTAGCGTCACCTTGCCGCTCTTGAACGAACTGGTGAAAAACAACGTGGCCGTCGTCCTGTGCGACAACAAGCAGATGCCGACGGCCATGCTTCAATGTTTGGACGGAAATACGACACAAGCGGAAAGCCTCAATTATCAACTGGCCGTCGGAGAAGCAACAAAGAAACAGGCTTGGAAGCAAATCATCGAGGCTAAAATCAAGAATCAGGCAGTTGTACTTCGGCACTACGGAAAACGGAGTGAGCTACTAACACCATATTATAAAAACGTGAAGAGTGGCGACACGGACAACCGCGAGGGTCTTGCGGCCAAACAGTATTGGACAGAACTGTTCGGTGGATGCTTCAGACGGGATCGGGAAGGAGGTTCCCCCAACGACTTGCTCAATTATGGCTACGCTATTTTGCGAGCGGCAACCACCCGTGCATTAATAGGCTCAGGACTGCTACCCAACTTGGGTATCTTCCACAAAAGCAGATACAACGCCTTTCCATTGGCCGACGACGTGATGGAACCCTATCGTCCTTATGTGGACGAAATTGTCTATTCGCTTTACGAAGGTGGAGTTTACGAGCTCAACAAAGAGTCTAAATCCGCCATACTCCGCTTGTTGACGTGCGACGTGGGCATGGGAAAAGTCACGCGTCCCCTACAAATTGCCTTGACATTCACCACTGCTTCTTTGGCCAAACTGTATGCTGGAGATATCAAAAAACTAACTCTTCCTATCATGACATGACCGAATACCGTCTCAATGCCTACCATATAATGTGGATGTTTGTATTTTTCGACTTACCCGTCACAACAAAAAAAGAGAGAAAAGCCGCTGCGCTCTTTCGTAAGAACTTGGAGAAAGATGGATTCTCCATGATGCAGTTTTCTGTCTATATCCGCCATTGCGCGTCGCGAGAGAGCCTTGCGGTTCACCTTAAGCGTGTCAGGTCCTTGCTTCCCGCGACTGGCAAAGTCTCCATCTTGTCCGTAACTGACAAACAATTTGGAGACATCTACAACTTTTGGGGGAAACCAAAAAACGCCAATCAAAGTAAAATCCACAATAAAGTCATCAGTGAGCCTATCCAATTAGAATTTTTTTAATAAATTTGCAGTAGGAATCGTCCTGCACGGCCATTTCTTAGAAGCCAAAAACGAAGTATCTTACTGATTACCAGTAGATTTACAGCTATAGGTTGTGGTTTGATGTAGGAACAAGATGATAAACAACTCAGATATGAAGAAATAGCGGAAAGCATCGTTGTGGTTTGATGTAGGAACAAGATGATAAACAACACAACGGTAGAACATTGGAAGATGTTGAGGTTGTGGTTTGATGTAGGAACAAGATGATAAACAACTAATCTCAAATTTATCACCTGGAACAGCCTGTTGTGGTTTGATGTAGGAACAAGATGATAAACAACTATAGAACGGTGAAATACAACCATCATCGTGTTGTGGTTTGATGTAGGAACAAGATGATAAACAACCGCCCCTAACGTCTTAAACGTCTTGTAATGGTTGTGGTTTGATGTAGGAACAAGATGATAAACAACCCGTTGTCATCACGTAGTTGTTATTTTTTCGTTGTGGTTTGATGTAGGAACAAGATGATAAACAACCTCATCAATAGCGGAAGCAAGCTGACTAGGTTGTGGTTTGATGTAGGAACAAGATGATAAACAACCTCAAATTTGAAGTCATTAGAGGCAGAAGAGTTGTGGTTTGATGTAGGAACAAGATGATAAACAACTGATTAGAAAGATTAGGCATGAGAGTAGAGTTGTGGTTTGATGTAGGAACAAGATGATAAACAACGTGCAGCGTTGGAACGGCACGAAACCAGCGTTGTGGTTTGATGTAGGAACAAGATGATAAACAACCAAAGAGCGATCATCAATGTTAGAATAGACGTTGTGGTTTGATGTAGGAACAAGATGATAAACAACATAATTGCATGAGGTGCGCCAAGGCGGTAGTTGTGGTTTGATGTAGGAACAAGATGATAAACAACATATCCTCACGGTGCAACCAATCATCAGAAGTTGTGGTTTGATGTAGGAACAAGATGATAAACAACTAAATATCAGCTAAAGAAGCAGCTTGGGAGTTGTGGTTTGATGTAGGAACAAGATGATAAACAACTTTCACCATTCTTAAGCGCACACCATACTCGTTGTGGTTTGATGTAGGAACAAGATGATAAACAACATATACCCAATGTTTACACTTTGTATTTGGTTGTGGTTTGATGTAGGAACAAGATGATAAACAACCAATTTCTTGCCGATGAAGACGCGGGGGTGTTGTGGTTTGATGTAGGAACAAGATGATAAACAACCTCTGAATATTTGGAGGTGTCAAACTCGCGGTTGTGGTTTGATGTAGGAACAAGATGATAAACAACGACCCCTGGGAGGTGACGAACGGTGCGCGTGTTGTGGTTTGATGTAGGAACAAGATGATAAACAACGAATGATATTAGAATACAATTAGCAAGAGAGTTGTGGTTTGATGTAGGAACAAGATGATAAACAACGCAAAGGACTTAGGCAACTTCTCGATACGTGTTGTGGTTTGATGTAGGAACAAGATGATAAACAACTGAGTTCGATGGCTTAGGCTATCAGGCTGTGTTGTGGTTTGATGTAGGAACAAGATGATAAACAACTTCAGTGGAAGCAGTAGAGACATTTTCGTTGTTGTGGTTTGATGTAGGAACAAGATGATAAACAACGCTTTAAGTCTGACGAGAATGGGGCTATTGTTGTGGTTTGATGTAGGAACAAGATGATAAACAACGCGAATATCTCTAATCTGGACAATCAGACTGTTGTGGTTTGATGTAGGAACAAGATGATAAACAACTTATTGTACTTTTCTCAGTGGCAATTTCCGTTGTGGTTTGATGTAGGAACAAGATGATAAACAACCTATATATTGCGATGTACTGCGATATATTGTTGTGGTTTGATGTAGGAACAAGATGATAAACAACATCAGTAATATTATCGACAGACGTTCGAGGTTGTGGTTTGATGTAGGAACAAGATGATAAACAACAGGAGAGTACCTCAATGTCTATGACAAGCGCATAGACCGCGCCAACTCGGAACTGTCAAAGCTCATCATCGGGCAGACTATGACCATCGAGGACGGCAGCAGCCTCTCGCAGTCAGAGACACACCTGAAGGTGTTCGAGAATCTGGTGGAGAGCGACTGCACCATGCTGCGCGACATCGTCAACAATCAGCTTATCCCACGAATGGTAAAGCACGGTTTCCCGATCAAAGGGCTGCGCTTCGAATGGGATGATGCGGTCGATTACACGCCTGAGCAGCAGGTGGCATACGAAACGATGATCGCTGACCGCTATGATGTGGATTCATCCTACTTCGCGGAGAAATACAGTATGCCAGTAGGCGAGCGGCGCAACGCGCAGCCCATGCTACCAGATGGCGGTGACGATGGTGACAAAGAAAACAATGGGCCTAAGGAACAGCAGCAAAACACGCACGGCAGTTTTTTCGATTAAGCCCCACTGATTATGTGGGGCTGCACCTGCGGTATGCCGAAATATTTGGTAAGGAATTTTCGGTTTCTTCCATGTGTCTGAGCAAGAATGAAGAAGAAATTGAAGCTATTGCCAAGAAATGGGCAAGCGTTATCAGCGACAAGTATGTAAGGCAGCAAGCGGAAGAGGCTGCCCGAATTGCGCTCAGGCATGGGATCAAGGACTTGCCAGAACTGCGTGAGGCTGATTTGGGTAAAATATCCAAGTATCATGGCGCACGTGCATCGTTTCAGGCAGGTATGACCGATGAGTTGCCTTCAATCATCCGTGTGAACAAACGAGGTTACAGAGGTTGGAAAGAAGCTCATGCAAATGCCGTTCGATATGGCCAGCTCGTTCAAGACAATCCTCTGTTGCATGAATTGGGGCATTACATAGACTATTGTAATGATTCTGCCAATTACAGAAAACTTGAACACACCTGGAAAGTTGAGAATGTGGATGAGGCACTTGTGAAAAAGCACCTTTCTACTTATGCGCTTTCTGATTATGCTGAGTTTGAGGCTGAATTGAATGCAGCGATTATGAGGGGAAAGGTACTCCCAAAGGAACTGCTTTCTTATTCCCACATGAATCAAGTGGACACTCCTCTGGCAAAACGTATGCTTAGTTTGGCCTCAGGTGATAGCGTGTGCCTTCCAAACGAAGAAGTTAGCAAAGGTTTCAAGGATGCAATGAAAGTTCTTTTCCACCAAAAGGGAAGTTCTTTCTCTATCGACATCCTGGCTGATAAAAATGTTCAAGGCTTGATAGAAGCTCATACAAGTGTCCTCGACCGCAACTTGCAGCGATTGGAAATGTCCGACCTCATGCGCCAGCGTCTCACTCGTTCTAATTATATTTTCAGTGGCATAAAAACCTTTCATGAGTTGAACGAGGCGTTCCCGTCCTTGCTGGATTCTAACGGCAACAGAAAGACGTTCGAAGCCTTTTTGAACGATGTTCGTAAGATCGACAAGACCTACAACTCCAACTATCTCCGTGCGGAGTACAACTTCGTACAATCGTCTGCGGAGATGGCTGCCAAGTGGGAACGGTTCTCGGAGGACGGCGACCGCTACAACCTTCAGTACCGCACGGCAAACGATAGCAAGGTGCGTCCGGAGCATGCTGCGCTTAATGGCGTGACGCTTCCGCCGTCAGACCCGTTCTGGGAGGAATACTATCCACCCAACGGATGGAACTGCCGTTGCACCGTAGTGCAGGTTCGCAAGTCTAAATACCCTGCCACACCCCATGAGGAGGCGATGGCGCTGGGTGAGGAAGCTCTGCAGTGCGACACAAAGGGTATCTTCCATTTCAATCCAGGAAAGCAGAATAAAACCGTACCCGACTACAATCCTTATACGATTCGTCGTTGCCGTGACTGCGACATTGCAAAGGGCAAAATCAAGTTGGCGAGGTTTGTTCCTGAGAATGAACTATGTGCTGCATGCAAGTTAGTAAGAAGCATTGAACATAATAAAATAGATACAGAGGTCAGTCGCTCCAAGATTAACACAGCAAAAAAATCATTGGTAAATTGGTATAAAGAACCCGTTGGCGGAATTAATTTAAGTTGATAAAAACGAGTA
>ULUS01022888.1_pt1 | contig 10754 bp, 10 predicted proteins | sample 1958761 | NCBI WGS metagenome assembly ULUS01 (sample SAMEA4835767, study PRJEB28245) | human gut metagenome | biome: gut microbiome; material: fecal sample | place: Denmark | collected 2008
CTTGATTCCGCAGATTGACGTGTTTACAGACAATGGTTACACCAAGGAAGAAATGAAGATGTTTAACGAGACCCGTAAAATTATGCACTCAGACATAAAGGTCAGCGCTACTTGCGTACGTGTTCCGGCTCTTCGCTCTCACTCTGAAAGCATCTGGATTGAAACAGAACGTCCGGTTTCTATCGAAGAAGCTCGTAAGGCATTTGCCGAAGGCGATGGTTTGGTGCTGATGGATAACCCTGCAGAAAAAGAATATCCTATGCCGCTGTTCCTGGCAGGAAAAGACCCTGTATACGTAGGACGTATCCGCAAGGATTTGTCGGACGAAAACGGATTGACATTCTGGATTGTGGGCGACCAGATTAAGAAGGGTGCCGCTCTCAACGCAGTACAGATAGCCGAATATCTTATCAAAGTAAAGAACGTAGGTTAATCACCACGATATAGAAACAGAAACGTCCCGGTTTTCAATATTATGATAGAAAACCGGGACGTTCTTTTTTGTCCTTACGCTATGTTTTAGCGGAAATATTATTTATGCGTATGCACAATTTCTGTAGGAGCCATTTCGGCGTTACGCTTTTCGGTCTGCTTAACCACGTTGCGTGCAAGTTCAAGAAATGCCTGTCCTACCATGCTGTTATCGTCGAGGGCTGCCGGAGTTCCGTTATCACCATTCTCGCAGATGCCCTGTACGATAGGAATTTGTCCCAACAACGGTACATTCAGTTCTTCCGCCAAACGTTTTGTTCCTTCTTTTCCAAACAAGTAGTAACGGTTATTAGGCAATTCTGCAGGAGTGAACCATGCCATGTTTTCTACCAAACCTAAGATAGGCACATTCACCTTATCGTTCATGTACATGTTTATACCCTTACGTGCATCTGCCAAAGCTACTTCTTGCGGAGTACTTACTATAACGGCACCAGTAATGGCCAGTGTCTGAAGCAAGGTAAGGTGAATATCGCTTGTGCCCGGAGGTGTATCGAGAATAAAGTAATCTAATTCGCCCCACTTAGCATCGCCTACCAACTGTTTCAGTGCGTTGCTTGCCATACCGCCACGCCATAGAGTAGCTTGGTCGGGGTCTACAAAGAAACCTATAGACAACAGTTCGATGCCGTACTTCTCTATAGGAACAATCAAGTCGCGTCCTTCTACAGTTTCGGCATACGGACGTGCGTCTTCTACCTGAAACATCTTAGGAACCGACGGACCGAAGATGTCGGCATCGAGCAATCCTACCTTATAGCCGAGCTTAGACAAAGCTACAGCAAGATTAGCCGCTACGGTAGACTTACCTACTCCACCCTTTCCAGAAGAAACAGCTATTACATTCTTAACCTGCGGAAGCATCTTTCCCGGTTCAGGACGAGCCGCCTGACGGCTCTCTGTAGTGATGGTAACCTCTACTTCTTTCGATACGTAAGTATGAATAGCGGTTTCGGCTGCCTTCACCACCGACTTCATAAACGGGTCTGTAGGTTTTTCGAAAGTAAGAGAAAAGCTGACTTTCATACCATCGATACGGAGGTTATCTGCCACCATCTCGGCTTCTACTATATTTTTCCCGTTGCCAGGATAACGCACTGTAGCCAGAGCATCGAGTATTAACTTAGGATATAATGTCATAGTTATAGTTGTTTATTGAATTTCAGAATTATTTGCTTGTCTGCAATCCGCTACGCTTACTGCGGTTGTAGCTTCGATAGTCGTCGAGTTCTATCTCCACATCGGGTTCTTTCAGCTCGCCCTCTTGCGGCAAACGGAACTTGATATATTTGATATTGAGTCCACGGTCTAGCCATTGCTGCTCGTAGTAAGTACGAATGCTTAATATGTCATCGTCCATACCAGAGTGGTACAAGTCGTCTGTAATGAACTCTACCGGCAATTGGTTAGCCTCTATCATATACTTGGTGTAGGTAAACATGAAGTTACTATCTGTCTTTAGATGTACCAAGCCATCGGGCTTCAAGAACTTACGATAGCGTTCCATGAAATAGGTAGATGTAAGACGTTTGGTAGCCTTCTTCATCTGCGGATCAGAGAAAGTCAACCATATTTCGCTAACCTCTCCCGGAGCGAAAAAGCGTTCTATAATCTCGATGTTAGTACGCAGAAAAGCGGCGTTCTTCAACCCTTCGTTCAATGCCTCGGTAGCTCCAGTCCACATACGCGCACCTTTAATATCTACACCGATAAAATTCTTGTCGGCATATCTACGGGCAAGTCCTGTAGTGTACTCGCCTCTTCCGCATCCCAACTCTAACACTATCGGGTTGTCGTTATGAAAGAAGTCGGCATTCCATCTGCCTTTCATCTCGAACGGAACATTATCTACCACCGAATAAGGGTATTCAAACACATGCGAATATTCCGCCATATCTGCAAACTTAGCTAATTTACCTTTTCCCATTGTATGTATTATATATTCTGCAAAGATACAGCTTTTCTTAAACCACACAAAAAAAGCATGAATCTGCGTGTTATGCAAATTCATGCTTTTCTTTATTTTAAAGTTCAGAAAACCGATTAAAATTCACCGGCATTACGAAGGTCACTCATCAAATCTTCATAAAAAGCGGCACGTGCTGTACACCAATAAGGATTAACCCAAAGCGTAGCTATACCAAAAGTAACAATGCAAAGCAAGAACCAACCTATATAGGTAAGGTCTAGTATAAACAAGCGCATCTTGTTTCCGCTCATCAAGCGCATACTTTCTTCTATGGCAGCATTAAACTTCAGCTCAGGATGGTCTTTCAGCAAGTAAGGAGTTAACGCATACGAATATCCCTTAATGATTCCAGGGATAATGAGCAGCAACATCCACAAGAACTGATATACAGACGATAAAAGCATAGTTCCAAGGATACGACCGTAGTCTTTGAATCCTTCGCCCATCGTATCGAGTTGTACATCACTGCCACGCACTACGTTCAATAGCATAATAGTAAAGCCATACGCTAACGGTAAAGATAATAACAATACAGCTATATAACTAATAAACGGTATGCAACTTAACACACCTGAAATCACAAAATACACCAGTGCAGCCACTACAGCCATGCCCCATTTGCCACTCAAGGCACTCCATGCCTGAGCGCGTAATTCTGAACTTCTTTTCATAATGATATGTTTTTAATTAATAACAGACAGTAATTAGTCCACCATCATCACCCATCCGTATGGATCGGCTTCATCGCCGTACTGAATGGCGCGCAGCTTAGTGTAAAGCTTTTCGCACCACGGTCCGGGTTTACCGTCTTTAGAGATGACATACGACTTGTTGTTTTCCAAATCGTCAATACGTTCTATCGGACTGATAACGGCAGCAGTACCACATGCTCCGGCTTCTTCGAATGTCTCTAATTCTTCTTCAGGAATAGGACGACGCTCTACTTTCATACCCATATCTTCGGCCAACTGCATCAAGCTGCGGTTAGTGATAGACGGAAGAATAGAAGTAGATTTAGGAGTGATGTATGTATTGTTTTTGATACCGAAGAAGTTGGCAGCGCCACATTCGTCGATATACTTCTTTTCTTTAGCGTCGAGGTAGAACTCGCTGGCATAGCCTGCATCGTGAGCCATCTTGTTGGCACGGAGGCTGGCTGCATAGTTACCACCCACCTTGTAACGACCCGTACCAAGCGGAGCTGCACGGTCGAACTCGCGGATAATGACATACGGATTAGTAGCGAAACCACCTTTAAAGTACGGACCTACCGGAGTTACGAATATCACAAACAGATATTCATCAGTAGGATGCACGCCTACCTGCGCACCTATACCGATAAGCAACGGACGGATATACAGCGAAGCACCACTCTCGTAAGGCGGAATGAAACGTTCGTTGGCCTTTACCACTTTACGAACGGCTTCACAGAACTTTTCTGTAGGCAACTCTGGCATCAAAATACCGTCGCATGTGCTCTGCAAGCGTTCTGCGTTAGCTTCAGGACGGAACACACGGATTTTTCCGTCTTTTCCACGATATGCCTTCAATCCCTCGAAAGCCTCCTGACCATAGTGCAAACAAGTAGCAGCCATGTGGATATTCAAGGTTTCTTCAGAACATAATTCCAATTCTCCCCATTTGCCGTCGCGATAGTAGCAACGTACGTTGTAGTCTGTCTTCATGTATCCGAAAGACAGATTCGACCAATCAATTTCTTTCATCTTTATATGATTTAGTTATTTTCCTGTTATTATTTTCAGCAAATTTAAGCTTTCCATTTACATATTCCAACTTAATCGCCTATTTTTTCACATTCTCGTCATCGCCTAGCATCTTTTTGATTTCCTCATCGGCCTTATATAATTTATCACGACAGAACTTGATGAGTTTTTGAGCTTCCTTCAGTTGGTTGCCAAGTTCGTCAATATCCAGTTCGCCACTCTCTATCTGCGAAACGATGGTTTCTAAGCGTTTCATCGCTTCAGAATAAGATTCTTTCTTTGTTGCCATAAGCACCTTATTTATATATAATAGGTTATTATAATACTTTACTTTTAAATTCTCCTTTTGCTACACGTGTGGTCAGTACGTCGCCTGGGTGTAGTGCAGATGCGTCGGTTACCGCCTTACCGTCTTTCAGTGTCAAACTGTAGCCTCGCTTTAAGAGTAGTTCGGGCGATGCTGCCTCTACCTGACTCTGAGCCAACTGCAGTCTGTGGCGTTCGCGCTGCAAGCGTGCCTCTATCGCCGTAGCAAGTCGCTGTTCCAACCGTAAGCGGTACTCTTCGCGCAGAAATCGAGTCTGCCATGCCGTATTCATCCTTACAGCCATGCGCTCCTGCCTGAACCGTTCATGTTGAAGCCTCATCTGTACTCTGGAAGGGATACGTGCCACCCATTGCTCCAGTCGCTCTTTGCTATGCGCTATCCTCTCCGGGATAGTTTGATGAAAACAACTGATGTATCGCTCTAAGTCGGATGCCGTTTCACGCATACGGTTTATCAGGAACTCGGCTGCTGCTGTAGGAGTCTTTACCCTGGTGTGCGATACCATATCTATCACCGTATCGTCGCGCTCATGGCCTATACCGGTGATGATTGGAAGCGGGAACTGCGCACAGTTGGCAGCCAAGTCGTATGTATCGAATCCAGATAAGTCGGATGTTGCTCCTCCACCACGTATAATTACCACCACATCCCATCTGTCTACCTCCTTATATATAGCATTCAGCGCGGCTATTACTGAAGCCTCTACCTTATCGCCTTGCATCACGGCTGCGAAGAGATGCGGATAGAACACCAATCCATCGGAATTGTTAAGCAGTTGGTTGCAGAAATCGCCATACCCGGCGGCAGTAGCCGAAGATATTACCGCCACACGCTGCGGAAGCAATGGCATCTCAAGCTCTTTATTCAGCGTAAGCACACCTTCTTCTTCCAGACGACGGATTATTTCCTTACGTCGGCGAGCCATATCGCCTAACGTATAAGCAGGATCTATATCGACTACAGTCAATGAATATCCGTACAACTCATGAAAATCGACCGTAACCTTTACCAGCACCTTTATTCCCGATGTGAAGGTTTGTCCGGTTTCCCTCTCGAAATAAGGTTTAAGCATAACGTATATATTGCTCCATATCATGCCACGCGCCTTGGCTACCAAGGAGTTGCCGCGCGGATCTTTCTGAACGAACTCCAGATAGCAATGCCCCGAATAATTTGTACGCACGTCGCTCAACTCGGCTTGTACCCAGTACTCATCGGGTAGGCAAAGTTTCACGCTTTTACGCACCAGGGCGTTCAGTTCGAACAACGAAAGCGGTTGATTCTCCATAATCTTTTTCTTTTTTTGAATTTTGCAAATATAATGGAAATATCAGTACCTTTGCACACGTACAACTAATCGTAAAAAGAGTTTTATGACACAAAAAGGAACTGCCGCCGAACTGGGTACTCAGCCCATCGGCAAATTACTTATGCAATACGCTATTCCGGCCATCATAGCTATGACCGCTTCATCGCTCTACAATATGGTAGACAGTATCTTTATCGGTCATGGAGTTGGAGCCATGGCAATTTCTGGACTTGCCATCACTTTTCCGCTAATGAACCTTGCAGCCGCCTTCGGGTCGCTGGTAGGCGTGGGAGCTTCTACATTGGTATCGGTAAAGTTAGGACAGAAAGACTTTACTACCGCACAACAGATTTTAGGCAACGTGGTATCGCTCAACCTGATAATCGGTATAGTGTTTACCATCATCACCCTGGCATGCCTCAACCCTATTCTTTATTTCTTCGGAGCAAGCGAGGTTACACTGCCCTACGCACGCGATTACATGGTGACTATCTTGCTTGGAAACGTAGTGACGCACATGTACTTAGGACTGAACTCGGTGCTACGCTCAGCAGGACATCCGCAGATGGCTATGGCCGCCACTATACTTACGGTGATAGTAAATACTGTACTCGATCCGCTTTTCATCTACACCTTTAATATGGGCATCCGTGGAGCTGCCGTAGCAACAATATTGGCACAGATTATATCGCTTACATGGCTCGTAAAGATATTCATGAATAAAAACGAGATGCTTCATTTCAAGCCGGGAATATATCACTTAAAAGATGTACTGGTAAAGAACATTATCGGCATCGGATTGGCTCCTTTCTTTATGAACGTAGCGGCATGTATGATAGTAATCCTCATCAATAAGGGCTTGAAGCTATACGAAGGCGACCTGGCAATCGGAGCATTCGGTATAGTAAACCGAATAGTCTTTCTGTTTGTCATGATTGTTATCGGACTAAACCAAGGCATGCAGCCTATAGCCGGATATAACTTCGGAGCACAGATGTATCACCGTGTAAATCAGGTTATGAAGATTACCGTGATAATAGCTACCATCATCACTACCACAGGATTTATGATATCTCAGCTCATGCCACGACTGGCGGTATCAGCATTTACTACCGACGAAACATTGATTGCTCTATCGGCACACGGATTGCGCGTTACCATGCTGATATTCCCGTTCGTAGGGTTCCAAATGGTTACATCTAACTTCTTTCAAAGCATAGGCATGGCAAAAAAAGCTATCATTCTGTCATTAAGCCGACAAGTACTGGTACTCATCCCCTGCCTATTCATCCTACCGTTGTTCTTTGGTTCTAAAGGCATTTGGTATAGTATGCCTATATCCGATGCTGTTGCCACCATAATAGCGGCTATGTTGCTAATAAAGCAATTCCGCAAATTCAAGAATCATCCCGTTAACCGATAAAACATTTATAGCCATGAAAAACATGAATTATACACCACAACCCATATCTACCGACGATGTCAAGCTGTCGGACGATATTATCATGCTATCTGAACAGATTGCAGAAAACGTACACGAAGTATGGGCGGCTTCGCGCCTTGCGGAAGGATGGACGTACGGTGCGGAGCGAAACGACCGCCTTAAACAGCACCCATGCCTCGTGCCGTATAATGAACTTCCAGAAATAGAAAAGGAATACGACCGCAACACAGCCATGCAAACACTAAGGCTGATAAAGAAATTAGGATTCGACATCATAAAGAAAGACTCATGAAAAACTATTTCCGTCTTTACAAGAAGGCATTCTCGCAAGAGTCGATAGACAAGAACATATCGGGCGGGATTAAAGGTCAGGTGATACTGCTTGTACTAAGCATTGTCAGCGTACTGATAATAGCCTCTGCCGTTGTGGTGATTTTCCATATCAGTCTGGGGAAAAACGACGACTGGGGCGAACAGCTGTGGGTGGTATATAACAACTTTGTAGACCCCGGCAATCAAGCAGAACAGGTAGGATGGAGCAACCGCCTTGCCGTAATATGCATAAGTATGTTTGGAGCGGTGCTTCTTAACGGAGTGCTAATTTCTACCATATCTAACATCATAGAACGACGGGTAGAGACGGTACGCACCGGTAAGGCTACATACAAAAAGCTGAAAGGCCACTACGTAATCATCGGTTTCAGCGATGTTACAGCCAATTTGATTAGAGAGCTACACAAGGAAAGCGATGCGCCCATCGTTCTGATGAGCAGCACCGAGAGCGATGACATAAGAGACCAACTGCTGGCACAGCTTAACAGAGAAGAGGAGAATCAGGTAAAAATATACCTCGGCAATATCGAGTCGACAGAAGAACTGAAGCGTTTGAATATAGACCGGGCAAAAGAGGTATATATATTAGGTGAAGAAGGCGACTACGGACGCAACTCTAAAAACATTAAATGTGTGCAGCACGTAAGCACACTGCGAGGAGAGAACACCGACTCACGCCTTTTGCCAGTATATGTGCAGTTCGATAATGTGATGTCTTACTCCACCATTCAGAAACTGGAACTGAAAGAATACTGCAACTACCATGGAAAGCAGAACATATTCTTCCGGCCATTCAATTTTCACGAGAACTGGGCACGACGCATTTGGGGAACCAGCCTTTCTGAAAACGACATAAAGAAATACGCTCCGCTGGACTATCGTCCTATCTGCAACACTGACGATAAGCATTATGTACACCTGGTAATAGTGGGACTTAACCAATGTGGATGCGCCTTGCTTCTTGAAGCGTTACGCGTATGCCACTACGCCAATTATGACGACCAAGCACCATCGGACAAACGTATCCGTACCGTCATAACCATAATAGATAAGGAGTTAGACGACAAGATAAATCTATTCCGCTATCAGCTTCCGTACATCGAAAAGCAAATAGACGACATTAAGATAAACTACAGCAGCGACGATTTCTGCAGCGAGCCTTCGTTATCCGACATCGAGACGTGGAACGCCGACCCACAGCAAATGCTTACCATAACCATCTGCCTCAGCAATACCGACCTCAGTCTACAGCTCGGACTCAACCTTCCGCCATCTGTCTATCAAAGCGATACACAAATACTTATCCGTCAGGAGATACAGACCGATTTGGGCGAACTTATTTGCATTGACAACGTGCGCTACAGAAACGTCAAGACCTTTGGTATGTTAGAACAAGGCATCTCAAAGCCAATGCTACAAGATAACATGGCAAGCTTCATAAATCAGGAATATTGTGAAAACGGATACCTACTGAACCTATATAGAATGTATACAGAAGGCGATACCAACTTTACGGAAGAAAAGCGGAAGGCACAAAGCAGCTGGCAACAGATGGAAGAGAACATGCGATGGGCCAACCGCTATCAGATAGACGCCTACTCTACCTATCTGCGTACATTAGGCTACCGCATAACATTCAGCCCGGAGCAGGCAGTAACCGACCCTGAAATCCTGAAGAATCTGCCCGAAGAAACCATGCGCACGCTAATGCGGATGGAAAAGAATCGATGGAACGCCGAACGAAGCATAGAAGGATGGCGCTACGAACCTACACGCGACAACATACACCGCACGCATCCGCTGATATGTCCGTTCGGACAACTCCCGCCCAAGGAGCAGACGAAAGACAAGAGCGTAATAGAGAACCTATACTACGTGATAACGCTTGGAGGCTATCATATAGAGAAATGCTGATGCAATAAAATAACAAAACAAGGCGTTTTTATTGCATCGCTAAAAAATAATTATCTAAATTTGCCATAAACAGATGTCCGCCATGCGGACAGCATAATAAAACAGACAGTATGAACGAGCATTTTGTAATCAACCTCGGCCGTCAATTGGGCAGCGGAGGAAAAGAGATAGGAGAAAAGTTGGCTAAGGAATTCGGTATTGCGTTCTACGATAAGGAGCTGATTAACTTGGCGTCAAAAGAGAGTGGATTATGTAAGGAGTTCTTTGAACAAGCCGACGAAAAGGCTTCACAGAGCTTGCTGGGCGGATTGTTCGGCACACGTTTTCCGTTCATCACAGAAGGGGCGTATCCTGGCAATTCTTATCTGAGCAACGACTCGCTCTTCAAGATTCAAAGCGATGTGATACGCCAACTGGCAGAGAAACAGTCGTGCTTGTTTGTAGGACGTTGCGCCGATTACATTCTTCGCGACCATCCTCGCTGTGTCAACGTATTCGTATCTGCTACACCCGAAGCACGTATAGCACGCCTCACCAAGATACATAATATCAGCGAAGAGAAAGCCGAAGAGCTTATGGAGAAGGCCGACAAGCGCCGCTCATCTTATTACAACTACTATAGTTACAAGACTTGGGGAGCTGCCGCCACTTATCATTTGTGCATTGATTCATCGGTACTTGGTATTGACGGCACTGTAGAATTCATCAAAAATTTCGTTAAGCTGAAATTAAAGTTATAAGTATTGGAACTTTGACCGCTTAAAAGATAATCTATAACTTGGTGTGTCAAGACCAAACAATGCGGACTGAAAGCCCAATGAGTACATAATGACCTAGGGTAGCACCTTAGGTATCAAGTATTTATATATTACGCACTGAAAGTGCAAAAGTAAAATCACGAACCATGATGTTTTTACTTTTGCACTTTCAGTGCGTTTTTGTTGATGTTACATTATACCCATGGCGCTGCCCTGGGCTGTGGAGTTTGCGGACTTTCAGTCAGCATAAATCAACATGTTACAGCAAAGTCGTCTTACTTCGAACGAGGTGAATGCTTACTTCGAACGATGTGAGCGTTCACATCGACCGATATGAAGGCTTACCTCGACCGAAGTAAGACGACTTCATTAAAGAATTTCATGACACCTCACAGACGCCGAAGTTTGGCAAGAATTATGATTTGTGTGACGCAATGACAAAAAAAGAGGCTGTGTCGTAATTAATGTTTACGGCGCAGCCTC
>ULUS01014950.1_pt1 | contig 10748 bp, 12 predicted proteins | sample 1958761 | NCBI WGS metagenome assembly ULUS01 (sample SAMEA4835767, study PRJEB28245) | human gut metagenome | biome: gut microbiome; material: fecal sample | place: Denmark | collected 2008
CCTATTATTCCAAGGAGCATCTTGAAGAACTGCGCAGGACTGATCTCATGAACGATGTCAACTATTACACAACCGAACAGGTGCAGCAATTGTATGGTCTGACAAGTGCCAACATCTGCCATATAGTGAGAGTTCACCATATCAGCAAGGTAAAAGTGGGTGCAAAAAATCTACTTTTGAAGGTGGATGTGGAGCAAGCAATGGCAGAAAGAGCAGCAAAAGGACTGTGATTTCAAATGATTTCATCATTATCCATCAATGACTGCAAATCATGGGAGTCACGGAAGTATCATTCAGTTATTTTGCAGCCGTGAAGATACACTTCACCACGAATAATCATCAATAATAACGTGAGTTCGATGAATTCAAAACAATGAAAGCTGTGTATCAACTGTACGTTGTACATTGATACACGGCTTCTTGGGAAACATACAATAAGCAGCGATAGCTCCAAGCAGGTTCACGATGAAATTGTCAAAGCACCTGTGTCTTGAATGTTCCACTTGTGCAATATTCTTCAACTCGTCATTTACCGTTTCTATTATTGCTCGTTTCCTGAGCAGCAGCTTGTCAGACACGCTCATCAAGGCACCTTTCATGTTGTTTTTAAGTTTGGTGATAAGCTGTATGCCATCCACGAACAGGCGTTGGAAAAGATTCTTGCTGATATACCCTTTGTCTCCGACCAGCTTGCCATATATGAATTCTACGAAGGCTTTGTATTCCATTGGTATCCTGTCATCCACATCTCCCGGGGTTATCATAAAGTTCAGCAACTCACCCCCTCTCGTTACATATCAGATGCAGCTTGAAGCCAAAGAACCACCCCATGGAGCACTTGCCTCTTTGCGCAATGCCCTTGAACACCTTGTGGATATGTATCCTCTGGTTCCTGCATACTCTAAGGGGAGTGCTGTCCACGAAACTTATACCAGTACATTTTCCGAGCAGCACCTTCTTGATGAATAGAGCCAAAGGGATGGCTACTTCCTTTTCAAGTTCCACGAATCGGTTGTATGAGACAACTTGCGGGAAGAGGTGACGCATATGTCTACATACCTTTTCTATATAGAAATGTTTCAGGCAACGGTAGCCTGAATCATGAAACAGTATCATGATTACCATAATTTCTGCCTTTGACATGGTTGACTTGCGGTGATATTGCCGTTTCTTATCTGCTTTCAGTGTATATTTTTCCATCATGGCATCAAAAAACTTGCAAAAATCATCTGCAATACAAAATAATTCTGGAGTTTCCTTGAACGAAGTGAAAAACTTTGTCCTCGGTGATCATAGCGATTATTGTTTGTAATTCTTTGTATTTCAACACTATAAAGTTACAACAATTTTCGCTAATCACCAAATTTTCAAGCACTTATATTTCGTCGAACTCACGTTAGTTAATGTCACTCACTGGTTACAAGACCGATTAGGAGGGGGCTTCGCTGGGCAGTGCTGCATCTGCTTAGGTTTATGAGAAAAGGAGTATATGAATTATTAATGCTTGAAGAGCAAGACATCAACTATCCTGCCAGCATTGCGAGAAATAAAAGAATAAGGATGATATATGCAATGAATCTAAAGAAGCAACCGACACAGTTGTTTATCCCATCAAAGAAGGCTGTCAGGATGTATTCTATGGGTTTAAGAATCCAACCTGCCAATGACATTAGGCATAGGACTGTTATAATAATGAATACGACAAGTATAGTAATCAAAATAGACATATATTTTTCTTTATTGGATATTGAAAACTCTCATTGCGTTTCTTGATGTTACTAGTTCAAATTGTTCTTTGGTGCAGACTCTTCTTAGTTCCTTCAGTTTCTCATTATAGTATTTTATCATATTCTTTCTTGGGGAAAAATATAGAGGTATGCACATATCCGTCCCCCATAGTATCTTATGGCCTAAACCATAATGAATTAGCGTTTTGATGTCATCTATTGGCATGAATGCAGTATCTGTGTAAGCGTTATGGTAAGATGAAATGATTCGTAGAGATTCTTCTATAGGTCTGCCATGAGCTAGTATAAACGTGTTGTTGGGATGCTGCTCTATTAATTTCTTGTATCTCCTTGAAACACAACATTCTTTATTGCCAGTATGAATCAGTATAGGAAGATCAAGTTCTGAGGCAATGTCAATAATCTCTACAAATTGCGTTCCTAATGGGTCCCAATCCATTGGATTTAATTCTGGATGTACTTTTATGCATCGCCACTTTATCTCAGATTCAAGGAACCATGCAATATTACCATTAAGTCCATCTGGAGTTACCCACATTATAGGTAGTACTTTATTGCCATCAAGTTTTATCAAACATCTCAATTCCTCGAGAACTTTGGGATAATCTTCCTCACACATCGATGTTGATGAAACAGCATAATAATCCACGCCTACATCAGTCATTAATTTGCTGATGCAGGCGGGAGATATATAGAGGTCATTAAACTGACCAACGTGAATGTGAGAATCGACAAACAAAATTATTTTCCGTTCTTTATGTCGTAAATTTCCTTTCGTACAACACTACCAAATCTATTGATGATGTACTGTATATCACCGATACTTGCCAAAAGTTCATCATCAGCGTAGGCTTTTATTTTATCAAATACACAAGGTAAGGCCAAATTGTGCCCACAAGTGACAATCAACCCATACTTTTTTGTTCCATTATTATCTTTACATTCCGTGCGTAATTGATATCTTGTCATAACCTTATATCCATCAAAAATGAACGACGTTGTATAGCTATCGTCGTCATCATCAACAGAAAAGGAATACTTGCCATTATCAGCTTTCCTAAATTTTAAGTCGTCAATTCCAACGACTCTTCCTTTTTCTACGATTTCCATATTAGTCAAATAATTTACCCATTAATTTTAGTCCGCCACCAGCAATTTTGCCAGTAACCTTTAATCCTGTACTCAAAGCTGACGAAGAATCGTCTTCATCATCGCTGTCGTCGAAGTCATTAGAATCGTCAGAGTACTCATCTTCGTCTTCCTCATCTTCGTCTTCCTCATCTTCCGCAATACGTTCTTGAAGTGCTTTCATGTATTTTTCCAAAAGCATTAATTCACCGCGAGAATTAATAGTATACTGATCGTCATCTTCATCTACAAGAAGTAGTACTTCATCATCAAAGAATTCAACACTCTTGTATTCACATCCTGTATCATGGAAATGCCATCCACCAGTAATTACGCCATATAATACAGTTCCATCTGCTTGAATTTGTGACGTTGCAACATGATATTGAGACATGGCCATGATGTTGTCGTATATGTAAGGCGTTTGATGTTTTTCGTCATCATCCTTAAAAGACACTGCATACTTACTGCCATTAAATGCGACAGTCAAACTACGTACACCATATATCTGCTTATCATGATTAAGCTCTCCTTTTGTGGAAGAACTCCCACCTGACTTTCCTAAAGAGGCCAAATTTATATTAGTTGCCTCTCCAACCGATTCAACAATCTGATCTTTCAAACTGTCAACCGCATCTGAAATTAATGATTTAAAGAATCCCATATTATTGTGTTTATTAGATTAACATTTGTCTTTTTGAGCTTTAAGCCTTTCTACAAGAAGCCTTTCTCGTCTGTCAATTTCTGGTCCAAATTCTTCTTCAACAATTTTTTTTGTTAAGAACGCCACTTCGCAAAAATGATGATTAACAGCAAACATATCACCACCACTTTCGTTATAATTACGTACTAAACATCGTGCACAGTAATCCTGAGCTTCACATTCAAGACATTGAGGAAATGATGCCTGTGTAATTTGACGAAGTGCCTTCACTTTCTCACTGTTTTCCCATATATCTTTCAATGATTGTTTGTACACGTTGCCAAGTATGTAATCTTGCCAACCAGCGCAAGGGTACACATCGCCATTCGCGGTGATGCAGCAATTGTCATACCCAACGCTACAAACAGGTTGCTGCTTAAATTTTTCAAAATCGAGAACCATTTCTTCTGACGGAGGAACTTGTGTAAGAGTTTGTTCTCGATAATCTATATCGTTGTTTATTATATCTCGAAGAACATCTGCGGTTTCCTCTATTGATAGCCTGTTTGCAAGATTTCCTGTATCTAAATCAGATCTTGCCATAATAATATAGTCTGTCTGAGCCTTGATTTTCAAAGATCGAGCATACTCAAGAACTTTATCATAACCGACTTTGTTCGCTTTCATAAGCGGACAAGATATTTGGACAGGAATATCTTCTGCTACCAGTTTTTCGATGGCGCCTTTTGTGCGCTTCCAAGATCCTGGTATAGTGGTTATAAAATCATGAACCGCAGGATCCATCGAGTAAAGAGAAACCTGTATAAGCGAGATATTTGCTTCCTTTAGTACTTTTATATGCTCATCTTTCAGTGATATAAGATTTGATAGAATACTTATCTTAAGATCCTTTTCTCGGCAGTATTTTACGATAGTCATCAAGTCCTTATGCAAAAAAGCTTCACCACCGGATAAAGTGACATTTATTCCACCCATAGCAGAAAACTCATCAATTACAGACTTGACCTTTTCAAGTGGCATGTCAAAACCATGATTTTTCTTATCATTTGGAATGTAGCAATGGATGCACCTTTCGTTACATCTACTTGACAATTCAAATTGAAGAGTAGAAATAAGAGGTCTTCCTTGAAGCTCTTCGTAAAAAAAGTCCTGAGTATTTTGTCCGACTTTTTCTTCTGTCTCTTGATAGTAGTTGTCAACTAAAGTCTTGGGATTATCGATAGCATATGTAAAATCGTCATCCTTTTGTTCCAAGACATCTTCGGTATCTCCCATCACGACAAATTTATCTCTCGCTAAACTATTAGCAAAGTCCATGAAATCTGCTTTTAGTTCGTCGAAAGTCACACCTTCGTAAATTTCAAGTAATTTGTTGACTATATCATCAACATCTTGTGGCTCGCGCGAAATTGACCTTAGTAAATCCGCACCATATTCATCGTATGTCCTATCGTGCCTTGTTAGCTGATTGACGATATATCCATATCGTTGTGTCGTGCGTATAAAGGCATTTTTCGATTGCTTTATCAACATAATTTAATATACTTTTACCCAGCAGGCTGCAGTATTATTCTCTTCATCTGCAACATGTGATCGTTTGAATAACCCCATAAATTCGGAATCTTGTGTTATAAGAACTATAAATTCAGGATCATCTTTACATCTGATTCCTTTTCTGATAGTAGATTCAGTAATAAGAAAAAACTCCGATTCATTTATCTTGATAAATGCGGAACTTTTAACCATTACATGGATTCCATACTCATTTTCAAAAACTTTTGTGAGTTTTATATTGTTCATTGAAATTGATTTTTTGTAGAAGAAGGGGTATACAGGATTACAACATTTATTGTGTAACCTACATACCACCTTGTTTAAGACTGATTACTTTGAGCGCTCGCAAGCCTTGCAGAAATTATTCTTCATTCCGAGGAATGAGCAGTGACCAGCCCACTCCTTCTCTGCAGGACAACCAGCTGCATAAGAACCTGTAGGAAGATTCTTTGCAACCATCTGTGCTTTCTGATACTTTTTCATGACGATTAGTATTAGAAGGTCATGTCTACATCCTATCAAGCGAATCGACTTTCTCTTTGCATACATCCTTTGCAGCGAATCTGCATTCTCTGTGTTTAGCCAACTCAATCCTTTGAATTGATGTAGTCCATTAATTGATTGTGAAAATATTTATTGAAATCTTCCTCGGAAAGATCTGCCACAAATTTAACTTCCTTTGTTCCAGAAATATCATTGATTGCAGCAAGTGCTATCTCAGCAATCTCACCTTGAGATTGGGGAACTAAATCTAATCCTCCTACTGTTAGATGTTTTAACTCAGGTGCCTTTCCTTCGTTTGTAATTTCTATGGCAACTATATTATAACGTTTCATACGTTGTTATACAGCCTATAGATACCCAATAAGGCATTTTGTTGAATAGTTTGGTGACCACATAACAAAAAGGTGGGTATCCACTTCTGCTTGTCCGTTGTATAGGTCCTAGGAAAACCTTTGCTGATGAACGAAGCAGAGCAATACCCACGCTAGTATGTAGCACTAATCTCCGGGAAAAGTGTGCATGAGGATATAATATACCCTCGCTACACACCCCGGGATATAGTTATGCCATACCCGTAAGCATTCACTTCCGACATTGTTTCTGATCAGCTTTATGAATTTCCTAGGTTCATACAACCAAAAACAAAGCATCAATGACGCTTTTACATTATGTAGTGTCCTTCCCATATAATCTGACATCTGCTAGATGCCCGCCACCCTTAACAAGATTTGTCATCCTTCTTGGTTGGCACAGCGTGGGTATAGACGGTGCAAAGATACATATTTTTTCAAGAAAATACGCAAAAAATGCTCTAAAATCTTTACTTGAACTGCCATTTTTTATTAAAATACGCAAAAAATATCCCTTGAAATAGCATTTTCTATCACATTTCTTTATCAAATTAAAAGAAAATATCTATATTTAGAGGCGAGGGAACTCGCCAAGTTTTCTGCTCTTTCGGATGTTTTCCCAAGGTTAAAACGATAGCCAAATGTGTAGGGCATTCTATATAGCATACGCTCAGGCAGAATAGGTTTCTTATTTCTTTAAATTCATCGGATATGCAATCCGAACCTTGCAAATCTCCATTAAAATGCGTTAAAAACATTAAATCTTTACATTCTTTACTATCTCTCAAATATCCCACAGTCACTTTTCTACCTTTTAACCTACATATATCTAATTATCAGCGTTTTATAAAAACTGTCTTTGAATGTATATCTTACTAAGAGGCTGATGCGGCGACCATCCTTGAAACTGCTTTTGTCGAATATGCAATCTGAGGCATATCTTGTCTCTCGTTCTTTTGTGCCGAGGATATTGTTAAGACTCAGCCTTACCAACCATGCATTGTCAGCAAAATGCTTGGTTACTCCTAGGCTAAACCATAATGCCTGTTTAACCAGATATTCCCTCATGTTTCCATCAGAATTGTAACTTAGCAGTACGTAAGGCATCCAATGGTTGCGCAAGTTGAAATAGCTGTTGAACGACATTGATATGTAAGGCTTGTCATTCTTGATTTTCCTTCCATCCGTATTATAGGGTGACATATAAGTTCGCATCATATTAAGGTTGAAATATGGTTCTCAAACACCCACATTCGTATGATAAGCCAAACTTGCATTTACTGCAGAATAATGCGGAAAATTTTCAGGCTTTGACATTGCCACCAATGGGGATGCCTGCTGAATGATATTCGTTGAGATGATGTAATCTTTTATCCTTTGATAATCGACTGAGAAACGCAATTGATGCCATTGCAACGAATAGGATATATCTGTCGTATATTGTGGAAGTAGCCATGGATTACCTGCCTCGATGGAATAACGGTTAAAATATTCTTCGCTGTTTCTAAGTTCGTAATAGCTTGGACGTTTTACCTTGGTTGTCATACTTAATCCCATTTCGACATTCTTTACAGGCAAAGACAATGAGAAGAAAGGATAAAAATGACGATAAGTCTTATCCACCAAGCTATTTTGGGAGATGGCATCACGATACAGCATACGAAATGACTCAAATCGCATTCCCAGTTGGGCAGACAATTTGGCGATAGATACATTGCATCCGGCAAAGGCGGCGAGTTTTGTTTCTTCTGCATGAAGACGACTCGTTGCGCTTGACTTCTCGTTTTCAAGTCTCTGATAATCTTTTTCTTCTTCCACATAACTTGCATCAGCACCTATGTTAAAAGTCAAGTTTTTGTTGGCTTGATAATTGATTTTCATATTCCCTGCATAGATGTCGTGAGTAGTCTCATTTTCATTTTTCACCTCATGCGCATCCGTCATGCTTCCAGACTCTTGATTAAGACGGCTATCTGCAGCTTTTCTGCTAACATAATCAGCATTCAACGTCATTTTCCATTTTTGGGAGAATTTTCCATCGTAGAAGATGTTTCCTATCCATTGATCATAGTTTGCATGAGAATGGATGTTAGAGGATAAATCTTCAAACAGAAGATTGTCATGAAACATTTGGCAGGCAGAATGTCCTCCCCACTTGTCCGTTTCCTTGGAGTATGACAAACTTGCGCCAATGATATGATTCTTTGCCAATTCTGCACTGATACCTCCGTTAAAGGTTTGATTATAATAATTGGAATTCCATTTAGGCATATCACTTTCCATATTCCAGACAGAATGATCAGCCAAAGTCTGTTCCTTATTGGTTTGATCTGTTTTATATCTACTGCTTGAATTGGTAAAAGAAAGGAATCCATTTATGTTTTCAGTATCGTAAGTGAGCTGCACCTGTTCCGAATCAGAGTTTTTTCTGCCTTGGCTGTCAAATACAGAAGTTCTGATGCCTAATCCTCCATCAACTTTATGTCTCAAGTTGATTTTAATGACAGCGTGGGTGTCTGCATCATACTCTACCCCAGGATTGTTGATTACCTCTATCGTAGAAATATCCTTGGAATTCAAGCGGCTCAACTCACTTTTGTCCCTCATCTTACGATTGTTGATATATACATCTGCAATTCCCCGTCCAAAGACAGAATAGCTGCCATCGCTACCTGACACTGTTGGTAATTGCGCAACAACATCATCGGCACTTCCAAAATCGCTTAATACAGATTTCTGAACATCCACGATAAGCTTTGTTCCGTCTGACTTATAAATCTTCCGATGACCTTTCACGACTACTTTTTGTAGATTTAGCGTAGCTTCGCTTAAAGCTATTGTACCTATTTTGCCAGTACTAAAGATATTGCGATAAGTGTTATATCCTACACATGTTACTTTTACAATAGCCTTTTGAGCATTGCAAGGTATTACAAATTGTCCGTTTTCATTGGTCACACCACCAGTAATAAACGAAGAGTCATTGACATTCAGAAGTGAAACATTGGCGAAATCGACAGGTTGATGATGAGTGTCCACGATGCGTCCCATCATTCTGTTAGAAGCCTTTTGGATACATTCAACGATAATAACATTATCCACTTGTTTCATCTTGATAGGATAAAAGCCTATCAAGTTCATGATGGCATCTGGAACACTTTCATTTTTGATGCTCTTCGTCACCTTGAAATCCTCCAACTCGTCATACACAAAGTTGATGACATACTTATCCTGTCGAGCATTCAAATCCTTCAATGCCGCAGAGAATGATACATTATTATATTGTCGGGTAATGCGTTGGGCAGACATACCCATGCTTATCATCAACAACATTAAGTTAAAAACAATCTTCTTCATAACTTACTCCACTCTTAAAGTTCCATCCACTTCCGTTATCTGTATGCGCTCAAAAGCATTCAATATTTCGAGATTCTGCTTCAATGTCTTAGTCTTGTCCCAATTGAAGAAGATACGAATATGCTGTGATTCTGCTTTGCCGTATTCCACCTTGACATGATAGAAGGCAGCAAGCTGCGACACGACATCGCCCAACTCGGTATTGTCAAAGACAACAGGTTTGAGGTCGAGACTATCAGCCTTCTCCGTAGCACTCACCTTGATGCTATCCATCCTGTTCAAATCAGAAGTAGAAGATACTTGCTCCGTCTTGCCTTGGTTAGCCTCATCCGAAGAAGAGAAACGGAAAATGCCTGAATGAATTGCAGCGAAAGTAATGCCTGAGAGGAAAACAACGCCAATGATGGATGCTGCTATCTTCCAGTGATTGCTGGATGTTTTATCAGAAGCTTCGTTGGCCTTTAATCCTTGCTTGTCAGCAAACTTCTTCCACGCTTCGTCTACATTCACTTTCTTTGGATTTCCTTTTTTCATCGCCATCCTAACCATCGCCATATCGTGAAAGAAATCCTTTACGTCTTCATCGGCAAGCAAACGTTCCACCTGCTCGTCGGTATAGCAATCGGGATGCTCCTGCATATCGAAGAACATCTGTCGCTTCTCTTCTTTACTCTTGTTAAATTCCTTGTTTGTCATTGTCTTGCTCATTTACTTTGTTCCTTAATCCAGTCCATCGCCTTCGAAAGATGGTTGAATACCGTCACCTTGCTCACTCCCACTTCATCAGCCACCTCCTGATAAGATTTCTTATGAAGATAGCGCAGACGGAAAATGAGTTGTCGGATAGGCGGTTCCAGGTCTTCGATGAGAAGCATCAGCTGGTCGAGTCGCTCGTCGGTCTCTTCCGAGAGAATAACGTCGGCATCATCCAGCAGCAGCTTCGTTACCCTTTCCTTCACGCTCTTATGGGCTATCAGGTTGAGACAGCGGTTGCGGACGCTCCTCATCAGGAATCCTTCCTCACTCTCAGGCATCAGGACTACATCATCGGCAAGAATCGTGGTAAAGACTTCGCTCACTACATCCTTGCTTTCATCGTCATCAGAGAGGATGCTTCTGGCCAGATTGTACATCTTCTCGTAATGCTGACGAAACATTCTTTCTATGTCCTTTTCCTGCTTCATACACTATCTATACAGTTGAGCCAAGCAAAAAACTAAGCAAAACAATAACTTTTTTAAAATTTACAGAAAAAACATTCAACGACTCATAGTCTTCCACAAAGCCATAGGATGAAATTTGATTCTATTGACCATCTCTTTATCTTCAAACAGCAATTCTGGAATATACTTCTTGTCATTGAATTCCCGCACATATTCTTTCTCTGATTCTGTCAGAATCAATAGCTTTGAGAGAAAGTCTTTCACTTCTGTCTTGGCTTTT
>ULUS01028081.1_pt1 | contig 10734 bp, 6 predicted proteins | sample 1958761 | NCBI WGS metagenome assembly ULUS01 (sample SAMEA4835767, study PRJEB28245) | human gut metagenome | biome: gut microbiome; material: fecal sample | place: Denmark | collected 2008
GGGCCGGAAGCTTTTGCCGCCCTGCTGCCTTCCTGCTCAGCCATCCGACAGGATGCGCACTTGCAGGAGGCGTTGTATTGCACATTGATACAGATGTCCGAACTGGTCTCCGTCGGACGGATGGAGTGCTTGCCGAATCAAGAGGCGGCAAGGGAATGCGCCTCTTCAATTGACAATCGATAACTGATAATAAATCTAAAATCATAAATCATAACAAGCAATGAAAAGAAAAGACTATGTATGGGGCGTGCTGGCAGCGGCGTTGCTGCTGCTTTCCTCCTGCGGCTCGTCAAAGAAGTTCGTCTATCTGCAGGATATGGAGTTGGGACATGGCTACCCGTATGACACCAAGTATGAAGCGGTGGTTCACGCCAACGACCGCCTGGACATTACCGTGAGCAGCAAAAGCCCTGAACTGGCCATCCCTTTCAATGCGGGCGGCGGCGCATTCCAGATGGATGCATCCGGCTCGATAAAGGGGTCGTCTGTAACTACCGAGAAGGGCTACCGAGTGGATGTGGACGGGAATATCCAATTCCCCATCCTGGGCAAGCTGCATGTGGAAGGGCTGAAGGTGAGCGAAGTCACCGACCTGATACGCGACCGGATCATCCAAGGGAAATACATCAAAGACCCGCAGGTGTCGTTGGAGTTCCTCAACTTCAAGTACTCCGTATTAGGAGCAGTCGGTAACACCGGTACCTTCTCGGTCGAAGGTGACCGCATCACCCTGCTGGAAGCCATCGCCAAGGCGGGCGACGTATCGGCCAAAGGCCGGGTAAACCGGGTGGCGGTGATCCGCGAAAAGGACGGCGAGCGGGTGATGTTTATGCACGACCTGCGTAGCAAGGACCTGTTTCTGTCTCCCTGCTATTACCTGCAACAAAACGACATCGTGTATGTAGAACCGAAATATCGCAAACAGGACAGTGAAGACAAGAGCTGGAAGTACATTACCGGTTTCCTTTCGCTCGTCACGGCTGTCTGCTCGATTCTTTGGGTAACTAAATAAATCTCTTTCACGGAATTATGCAAACGAATAATCTATCAAACAAGAACGACCAGGGCATCAACTTAGTGGACCTGTTTGTCTATTTAGTCTCGAAATGGAAATGGTTCGTGCTATCCGTCCTATTGTTCGGAGGAATGGCTTGGTATCACTACGCCCAATCGCCGCTGGTGTTCTTCCGTTCCGTCACGGTGATTATCAAAGACCCGTCGAACAAGACCTCTACGACAGGACTGGACCGCTACGACAACTATATCAATAAGGTGAATGTGGCCAATGAAATCCTTCAATTCCGTTCCAAACGGCTCATGCGCGAGGTTGTGCAACGCCTCCATGCCGACGTGGACTATCAGTTGGAAGAGGGATTGCGGATGAACGAACTGTACAACCTCTCACCGGTGAACGTCTCTTTCATCAACGTGATGCCGGAACGATACATCTCGTTCACGGTGACACCACGAGGCGACAAAACGGTGCAGCTCTCCGACATCAAGGGGATTCCCAGTGCAGCAGAGACCTACAACGTACAACTGAACGACACGCTCACCATCGGCGGCGAACGGATCTTGGTGACAAGCACGGACCATTGGGGCACATCGTGGAAGGGCCGCGACATTCGTGTCCGGAAGAATCCACTGAATGTCGTCGCCGGACGTTTCCAGGGTAGCATGGGTATCCGGCAGGAGGAAGACGAATCGTCCATCCTGGTCCTTTCGCTGAAAGACAGTTCTCCTCGGCGGGCGGAGGATGTGTTGAACACATTGATTAATGTCTATAACGAGGAGGCCATCAACGACAAGAATCAGGTGGCCGTCAACACGTCGGAGTTCATCAACGAACGGCTCATCATCATCGAAGAGGAATTGGGCGGCGTAGAGACCCAGTTGGAATCGTTCAAGCAGGAAAACCAGGTGATGGACATCAGCTCGCTGGCAGGCCAATACATGGGCGAGGCGCAGACCTACAACGCCGACGCACTGGAACAGGAAACCCAGTTGAAGCTCGCGCAATTCATCAAGGAGTACCTGACTGATCCCACCAAGAGCCGCGACCTGATTCCTTCGGGGACGGGCATCAACGATGCGACCGTGGAAAACCAGATTAGCCAGTACAACGCCATGAAGCTGAAACGCGACAAACTGATCGCCGACAGCAGCGAGAGCAATCCCGTCGTGGAGGAACTGGACAATACCATTCATGCCCTGCGCCAGAGCATCATCCGGGCGGTTGATAACATGATCGTCAGCATCAACATGAAGCGCAACGACGCGCGTAGCCGGCAAATGCAGGCACAGACGCGCTTCACCACCGTCCCCACCAAGGAACGGCAGATGCTCACCATCGAACGCCAACAGAAAATCAAGGAGTCGCTCTATATGTTCCTGCTCAACCGTCGCGAAGAGAACGCCCTCTCGCAGGCGATGGCCGACAACAACGCGCGCACCATCGACAGCGTGGACGGTCCCGCCAGCCCTATCTCGCCCGTGCGCAACCGCATCCTGCTGCTGGGCGTGCTCGTCGGTCTGGCCGTCCCCGGCGTGGTGTTCCTGATGATACTCTTTATGGACACCCGTGTGCGCAGCCGCAAGGACCTGAAAGGTGCGGTGAGCATCCCCTTCCTCGGTGAGATTCCGCAGGACAAGGAGGCGGCAAAAGCAGGCGTTGCCGTTGGCAGGGATGACAGTATGCTCTCCGAGAGTTTCCGCATCCTGCGCACCAATATGGCATTCATGGCAAAAAAAGACAAACCGATGCAAGTCATCACCTTTACTTCGTTTAATGAAGGTGCGGGAAAGACATTCATTTCCCGCAACCTTGCCATGAGCCTTGTGCTCACCAAGAAGCGTGTGGTGCTGGTGGACCTTGACATCCGCAAAGGCACTCTGAGCCGCCACTTCCACAAGCATCCCGTGGGCGTGACCAACTACCTGGCCGACGACTCCATCGCCTTGGACGACATCATCCACACCGACGAGAAGTCCGGCAGCCTCGACATCATCTCCTCGGGCACCGTGGCGCCCAACCCCGCCGAGCTGCTGATGGACGGCCGCTTAGACACGATGATGGCCGAGCTGCGCAAGCGTTACGACTACATCATCGTGGACAACGTGCCCGTGGGCATCGTGGCCGATGCCACCATCAGCAACCGCATCAGCGACCTTACCATCTTCGTGGTGCGTGCCGGCAAACTCGACCGCCGCCAGCTCCCTGACCTGGAGGAGCTTTATCGCGACAACAAGCTAAACAACATGTCCCTCATCCTCAACGGGGCCGACCCGCACCGCCACGGCTACGGTTATGGATACGGCTATGGATATGGTTACGGATATGGGAAGCACAACAGGAAAAAGAAATAAAAGGCCAAGAAACTAATCTGCTCGGATAAGGCGAGGCGTCGCCACCCGGCGACAAAACATAAAAACGGATTTATTAACTTTTTAAACATTATAAAGTGTATGGACAAAAATGAAAGCAAGGGCTTGAAGCCCTACGAGTCTCCTTCCACGAAGAAGACTCAGGTGGAACTGGAAGAGGGCGTATGCGCCGGCTCCGCGACGATTACGAACCCGAAAGATGTGGGTGGCATAAATGAGCACAAGACCAACACCAGTTTCGGCGGTGACTTCTCATCGGACACGTGGGATACTAATCCGATCGGACAATAAACAAGGAGCTTAGTGGCTCCCATATTTACAAACAAACTTAATTTAGGACATAAATTAAACAAAAAAGATGAAAGCAATACGTTATCAAATGATGTCGTTGGCCCTGGCCTTGCTGGCCGTAGGCTGTAATGACGACGAAATCGCACCCGACAGACATCCGGCAAACACCGGTGACGAGGTGCAGTTTGGTGTGACACTGCCCGGCGGCAGCACACGTACCATCTATGGTGAAGAGACCGGAATCGGCTTCCCCGTATATTGGGTGAACGGCGACAAGGTGAAGGTGGCTTCGCCGCAATGCAACATACAGCAGGCAGAATACCAGGTTACGGTAAAAACTGAAACACAGAACTATGCCGACAACATCACGAAAACAGGAGATGCCGGCTTGCAGTGGGGAGCTTCCGAGACGGCGGATTTCTACTCCATCTATCCGTCCGAAGGCGCGACTTTCAGCTTTGCCGGAAACACGGTCACGGCCGATTTGTCTGTTAACGCCACGCAATACGCCAGTATCACGGACAAGGGAGAATCTTATTATGCGCAGCCCGCGGACATGAACAATGTGGTGATGTATGCCAAGAACGCAGGTGTACCTAAAACATCCGAAACGGTTCCCCTGCAATACACGCCGTTCTCCACGGTCATCGAGTTTGCGATTACCGCACCGGGCACAGCAGCTGCCGGAAAGACGGATGGCATTATCATCCAATCTCTCACGCTCACGGCTCCGACGGGTACAAGCATTGCCGGGAACTTTACGTTCAGTTTCCCTGCAACCGAAGGGGCTGCTCCTTCCGTTACTCCCGCTACGGAAGGCAGCAATGCCATCACGTTGCACTTCTTGGAGAACAACCAGTACAAAACAACGCTTAGCACAACGAAACAAACGTTGAAAGCGAAGATGTGCCTGATGCCCATCAGCGGTGTGGCGAATTTGGAAGGCTGGACAGTGGCAGTGAACACCAGTGTGGGAACATTCTCAAAAGCGTTGACGAACAAGACCGGCGAACTGAAACCGGGATTGGTACATAAAGTCAAACTGCCTGAGTTGGACTATGCAACCGGAGAATGGGTGTATGATACTCAGAACTGGATTACATCGCTGCCCGACTATAAGAACATCTACCTGTCGGAGTTGTCGCTGCCGGGGGCGTGGTATGTGACTGATAAAGATTACCAAGGTAATAATCAGACTATCGAGAACTTGTGGAGTTCAGGCATACGTGCGTTTGGTTTGGAGTGTAGGTCAAGTACCAATGGCCTTTTTCAATATGACCTTACACATGTAGTTGGATCTAATAGTGGTAAGAATGCTGCCACCCACTATTATGACGGTACTCCCGTTGCCACATACATTAAGAATATTGAAACTGAGCTGAATAAACATCAGAATGAATATGCCGTTTTGGTATTGTGTTATGCCGATGGAGGTCGCTCCGGTGTTAGTGAGAAAGATTATAAATACTTTATACAGGGGGTGACCAAAGAAATCCAAGATGCCAACGTTTCTGTAATCTACGAAAATGAAATCACTCCTAACACTACGATCAACGATGTGCTCGGTAAACTGATTATCAAAGTGAATGTGGACAGCAACATACCGAAAGACGCATATAACAACAATATGAATGCGCTGTTCTCATACAACCCGTACCAAAATCAAATGTCAGACGCTGATAAGTTCACCAAACCGTTTTTCTCGAAGATGTATTGGCAAACTTGGGAGGACAGGTATAAATCTACCATTGAATTCACTGAGGCTACGAGCAACGACTTGATATGGTGCTTCAATAACGCCAATCGTACAACGGCTGGAACGAGTGATGAAATACCTTCATACACGCAACGTAAAGCAGCATTGGAGAGTATGATGAATATATCGAAGCAGGTTTACGACGCTTCCACCCACAACGTTTGGTTCTACTTCCATGCCGGTGGTACGCAGGCAACCAGTTCATCCAGCGTGGGTCCGAGCCCTACCAACTTTGCAACCAATATGAACTCCTGGCTGTTGGATAAAATCAACGCTAAGACTGATGCCTCTCCTTTGGGTATCGTGCTGTACAACTTCTGCACGAACTCTACTTACAAAGGTCCCGAAATCACCAAGGCCATCATCGAGATGAACAGCAAGTTCTACCTCAAGCACGCCGGCAGTGAGGAGGGCGGCACCTCCGGCCAGTCCGATGTGATTTCTTCCGCCCCCGGCTACAGCACCGGCGTGACGGACAAGGGTGAAAACGTCATCAACGGGAAATAAAGCAACTGATGATGCAGAACCGTAAGAAACAGGGATTCTCCCGTGGGGTGCAGGAGGCATACGCCTGCATCCCCACGGGATATTTCCCGTTTTTTACCCATCTCCAACAAGAACCTATACTCAAATGAAAAAGATATTCAAACTTACCTTTTCCATGTTCCTGCTGGCGGGGGCAATAGCCTCGTGCAGCGAAGACAGCCTGATGCCCGGCGACGGGCAGAGCCGGGAAATCATCACCGCCATCGTTGCCGACCCTGCCGACCCGGCGCAGACCCGCACCTGTGTCGATATGAGCAACACCGGAAGCGGCTATCTCGGCATCCTCTGGCAGCAGAACGACTCGATTGGCGTTTACAGCCAAAACGGCGCCACCCGCAACGCCCTGTTCCAAAGCCTCTCGGCAGGCAATGCCAAGCAGGCGGACTTCGGCGGCAACATGACGGGTGGCGAAGAGCCTTATCGCGCCTACTATCCCTACAGCAAGAAGAACGACGGCGCTGCCATGACCTCGCTCGAAGGCACGCTGCCCGCCGTGCAGCCCTTCGACCCCGAGACCGGGCGGCTCACGGGCGATTACAAGTATGGTGCCCCCGTCAGCAACAGCCGGAAGTTCAACTTCCGCCACCTCTTCTCCTTGCTGCGCGTCAGCATCGATGCCGCCGGCACCACGCTGGAAGGCGACAAGCTGGAGCGCATCGAACTCACCGTGACGGACGCGCAGGGTGCGGAGCGACCCCTCTGCGGCGACTTCAAGTTCAGCGCAGTCGATGGGAAATGGTGGGGTGCGACAGGCACTTCGGGCACCGTCATCATGCCTTGGACCTCACGTCCCGCCCTCACGCAGGGTGCGACCTATCAGGGCTTCATCACCGTGATGCCCGTGGTGAAGCAGGGCGACAAGATTGCCGTGACGGTCGTCTCCGAAGGGCACAAGGCATCGTTCACCGCCACCTGCCTGGTGGACTTCCAGGCGGAACATGTCTATAACATCCCCCTCACCCTGAGCGATTACGCCCAGAATCCCGACTTCGACTATACGGAAACGGAGCTTCCCGTCATCAAGAGCTTCCGCTTCTCCGCCGCCAAGAATGCGGGCAAGATTCTGGACAACAAGCTGGTGTGGAACTCCAATACGCACAAACCCCGCTTCGATGCGGTTGCCGCGCAGGAGGCCACTATCGAGGGTGAGGACATCAGCCTGATGATTCCCTACCTCTACGACTTCAAGCTCGTTCCCGAGTTCACCGCTTCGGCAGGCGCCACAGTAACAGTGGACGGCGTGGCACAGGAGAGCGGCGTGACGGAAGTCGATTTCTCCAAGCCCGTGACCTACACCGTGACCGCCGGAGGCGAAAACCGCGACTATACGGTGAGCGTCACCAATACCGGTCTCCCCGTGGTGGTGCTGAAGCAATCCAAGTCGGGCGACTTCAGCGAGAAGAAGGTGGATGGAAGCAGCGGCATAGGCGGCATTTTCAATAAAGTCACATCGAACTATTTCGTGGACTTCTGGGTGCGCGGCAAGGATACCGACTGGGTGGAAGACGACACGTTCACCGTATATAATGCCGACGGCACGGTGAATGTCAATGCGACTGCCTGCGGCATCCGCCTGCGTGGCAACACCACACAGATTTATCCCAAGAAACCTTTCGCCGTGAAGCTGGTGAAAAAGCAACCGGTGCTCGGTATGCCCACCCACAAGCGTTGGGTGCTCCTTGCCAACTGGCTGGACCACTCCATGATTCGCAACACCACCGCGTTCAACGTAGCCCATGCCATCGAGAACGCATGGAAGGCAAACACCGCCACCATCGCCGCGGGCATCCCCTGGAACGTACACGGGCAGAACGTGGAACTGGTGATGGACGGCCACCACGTGGGCAACTACTACCTCTGCGAGCAGATAAAGATTGGAAGCACCCGCCTCGACATCCAAGACCCGTATGAGGACGTGCTTGCCGATGGTAAGGTGTCTGCCACCTTCGAGAATTGCGGCTACCTGCTGGAGCTGGACAACAACTACGACGAGAACTACAAGTTCCGCACCGAGGATGACATCCCCTTCATGTTCAAGGACGATGTGCTGACCACCGAGATTGTCAATGCCGTGAAGGCGAAGATACAGGGCATCGAGACCAACATCTACAACGGCAATTTCGCCACCGCCTACAACGACCTCGACATCAACACCGTCATCGACCAGCTGCTTATATGGGAACTGACGCAGAACCACGAGTTCACCGACCCGCGTTCCGTTTACTACTTCATGGACGGCAACGGCAAGCTCTGTGCCGGCCCCGTGTGGGACTTCGACCGCGCCACCTTCCAGAATCCGGCGAAGGCCGAATCAATGGGTAACTCGGGCGACCGTCTGAAACCTTACGGCAATTGGGTTTGCTGGAGCACCACGAAGGATAAACCCTTCGGTGTCAGCTACTACATGGGCGGCAGCATTTGGTATCAGAAGCTGATGCTCGACCCGACTTTCCAAAAGGCCATTCAGGAGCGTTGGGCGGTGATGTACCCCTACCTGCAAGGCGTGGTGAACGACATCCGTAAGTCGGGCACCGACCTGGCCCGCTCCTACGAGGTGAACAGTGCCATGTGGCCCACGACCAAGGCTGACATCCAGGAATACAAATCCAACTTTAGCGACTGGAGCGGCGACGAGCTGATAACCGATTATGCCGATGTCATCGACAACTTCGTGACGGTCTATCAGGCCCGCCTCGCAGGCATGAACAACCTCATCACTTCGGGGAAATTTACGAAATAAGGCAACATTAATCTTTTTAATAACAACAAGATGACTAAGAAAATCTTTTTGACCACCTTGTGCGCCCTGGCTCTTTGTCCGGCCTTCGCGCAGACTTCCAACACGGAAGAGAAGGTGGAGTACAGCACGGACAAGTATAAAGTGGAGACCAACAGCTTTTGGGACAACACTTTCGTCAGCCTCGGCGTTGGCGGCAACATATATTTTGGTGACCACGATAAGCAGGTGGACTTCGGTAAGCGCCTCGCCCCGGCTTTCGATATAGCTGTGGGTAAGTGGTTCACTCCGGGCATCGGCGTGCGCGTGATGTACAGCTACCTGAAATCAAAGGGTGCCACGCAGGATGTCATTTCCACTCCGGCACACTCCACGGGTGAGCCAGTTCCCGGGAAAGACGGATGGGGACAGTACCTGCGATATTCCAAGTTCAATATGGGCAACCTGCATGCCGATGTGATGTTCAATGTTCTTCACCTCTTCGGTGACAATAACTTGAATTGCAAATGGGATCTCAGTCCCTACGTGGGCATCGGATGGGCGCATGTGTACGATTCACCAAAGAAAAGTAGTGTGAGCGGCAACTTCGGCTTGCTCGGCTCTTACAACATCAACGAGACTTGGGCTGTGAATGCCGACCTGCGTGGCGTACTGCTGAGTGACGGCCTGGACGGCGAGAAGGGTGCCCGCGCAGAAGGAGACCTCTCGTTCACGTTGGGAGTGTCTTACAAATTCTGATAGGACATAAAAAAAGCATGTGAAGCATTCCTGTTCATCTGCTGGAGAAACCTGGCAAGATGGACAGAAATATGTTAGAAGAAGATGCTTCTTGTCCTTTGTGAAAAGCACAGGAAGCTGTAAGGAGGGCGGAAGAGTCTGTCCTCCTTATTTTTTTCGGTTCGCCCTGTACGAACCATCCTCTAACCGGTGCAAGTCTGTAATATGCCTGATAGCGGGAAGTGGATTGCATCAGAACTAAGTTTTTATCTATTTATAATTTCCATCAATGTGTAATACTTTAAGTCCTGTTTCTTCCGATACTGGATTGGATAAGTGCAAGCGCACGAGAGGCGCGAAGCCTGAGACAGTGGAGAAATATTGTCGGGCTATTGAATTGTATGCCACTACTTCAATGCCCTGCATCGAGATTTGCCGCACGTGTGGAGTGACCGTGGCGGGATTGCAAGCCTACATCGGCAAATACCACCGCCACTTGCTGCTGGCACGCAACGGCATGACGTGCGACAGCAAGGAGGCTGCCGGCATCAAGCTGAACACATTCCGCCGACAGAAGCCTGCCACCCGCCTCAAGTACAAGAAAGCCATCGAAGCGTGCGACAGCATGGACTATATTGAGCTGAACGTGTCGCAGATAGCCCGGAAGTTCGGGCTGGACGGCACCAACCTTGGAAGGCAGTTGCGTACGCATTACCCGGAAGTCCTGGAGTTTCGCGAACGGGCACGGATGCGGTTGGGGCTCAATGACAATCTGCCCCGTGGCAGCCGAAGTTCCTGCAAGGAACAATATGCCGCTGCCGTGGAACTACTGAAAGGTGATCAGTACATTACGGTGCAGGAAGCCGCCAAACGTTGCGATGTCTCTTATACCGGACTGGAGCAACATCTCCTGTTCTATCACAAGGGACTGGTGGGCAAGCGTATCCGGACACGCGAGAAGGCCCTCAGGCAACAACGCAAGGGAAAGATAACCGGCCGGGGAACTGTCCATGCCCCTTCGCCCGCCATAGAAGAGAAGTATGCCGCTGCTTTGGAACTATATCGCACCACTCCCATGTCTGCCGCCCGTATCGCTGCGGAAACAAAGGTGTCGAGAAAGGGATTTTACGAATATTTGCAAACCTGGCACAAAGACTTGGTTTGCGCGCGAAAAGGTATTTCCTACGAAGAAGGTATGCCCGTGGATTGGTCGAAAACAAGAAAATATAACCCTGCAACGGCCGCCAAGTATGCCAATGCCATCAGGAAACTGAAAGAGGGTAATATGACTACGGCTGCCGTC
>ULUS01026368.1_pt1 | contig 10698 bp, 8 predicted proteins | sample 1958761 | NCBI WGS metagenome assembly ULUS01 (sample SAMEA4835767, study PRJEB28245) | human gut metagenome | biome: gut microbiome; material: fecal sample | place: Denmark | collected 2008
TATAGTTAAGCGATTAATATCGCATCACTAGTAATTCAACAATTAAAGTTCATTTTCAATGCTTTACTTTCAGGATGACGTAGACAATGACGGGTGCTCCTATAATGGGGGTAACGGCACTCAAAGGAATAACGCCTATGTCACCGGGAAGAACACAGAGAGCGTTACAAAGCAAGCCCATAGCTGCGCCGCACAAAAGCGTGAAGGGAAGAAGCGTGAGGTGATTGTCCGTGCGAAGCAGCAATCGTGCCACGTGAGGCACGGCAAGTCCGATGAACGACACAGGCCCGCAAAAGGTTGTGACCACAGACGTGAGCACTCCCGTGACCACCAACAGCATGTTGCGTGTGCGGACGATGTTCACGCCAAGGTTTTCAGCATATCTCTCGCCAAGAAGAAACACGTTAAGTGGCTTGATCAGAAGCATGGCACAAACCAGGCCTGACACAACAAGCACAGAAAACAAAGGTAACTGCTCCAGCGACACTCCACCAAAATTTCCCATTCCCCACACCATATAGGACTTCACGCCCTCTTGTGTAGCGAAAAAGTTAAGCACAGTAATGGCTGACGAAGCCACGTAGCCCACCATAATACCAATGATAAGCAACAGAATGTTACTCCTCACCCTGGTCGAAAAAAGCCAGATAAGCGCCATCACACCCATGGCACCTGCGAATGCTCCTGCCATCACCGCCATAAAACCAGATACAGACCATGCGCCAGCTGTAATGGTGCCCCCTGAGGCAAGCATCACCAGTGCCACTCCCAAGCCGGCTCCGCTGTTGATGCCGAAAATAGACGGATCGGCAAGAGGGTTGCGGAAAGCTGTTTGAAGAAGCAAACCGCAAACAGCCAAAGCCCCACCCGCAAGCAAGGCTGTAACCGCCTGTGGCAGACGAGACTCCACGACAATGAATCGCCAACTTTCCCGTTCACAGGGTTGTCCGGCAAGAATGGCTGTCACTTGTCGGAAAGGGATATGCACAGAACCATAGACCAAATTGATAACCAAGAGCAATAAAATAGTGACAACCAGCAACAGCATTTGCTTAAAGGGAAAGTTCATGATAATAAGTCGTGCTTTGTTTCAATGAATGGTTAGGATGGAAAATATGATAGAAATCAAGAATCAGTCTGTCCGGCCGGAAAGGTGTCTGTTCATAGAAGCCCGATGTCTGCAAATTGCAAGCCCATACCCGATGATGAACGAATGCCTTGATTTGTCTATAAGCAGGCAATTCGGAGAGCAATGACTTATACGTCAATGGCTCCTCTCCACTATAGCGCACCAGCCAGACATCAGCCCCACCAGCTTTGTCTACGACACTCTCCACAGTCAATGCAAGAGACCCACTGCTTTTATCGTCTGCAAACACATAACGTCCGCCTGCGTCAGCAATCATCTGTCCGAGCGTACTTTTTCCTCCTGGCACATACCACACGCCACCTTCACGTCTATCCATGAGAACTTGCGGCTTGACTCGTGAGGTCTGCGCTGTCTTTTTCACCCGAAGATAGTTGGTCTCAACCTCTCGGAAAATAGAATCAGCCTGATGTTCATGCCCTACAAGCATGCCATAGAAGCGCATCCATTCAGCGCGTGCCAAAGGAGACGGTTCCATATAGTCGGCACATTCTATGAGTGGAATGCCCGTTTTGTCGAGTTTGCCGTAACCTCCACTATTCTCAAAGGGCGACATGAATATGGCGTCTGGCTTGAGGTCTAAGATACGTTCCACATCAGGCTGCATACTGCTGACACAATCTGCCACAATGCCTCTCTTCACTTGATTCTGAAGAAACGGAATACCCACATACTGCAAATCGCAAATACCTCTAATCATATCGGCTGCTCCCAAATCCATAAACAGCTGACTATGCACCGTGGTAGACACGACAGACCGCTTCAGAGGCGTGCGCACCAAGGTGCCTTCAGGTAGTCCAGAAGGCAAATGCCGTAGGGAGTCACCGACCAATACATAAGTATGAAGAGTGTTTCCTTTATGCCAGGGATCGGCCACACTTACTATAGTATAAAGAGGAAAACGTACTACTGTCAATCCTGTAGCATATTTCATTTTCAAGGTGTCTCCACCTGTCCGTCCCGACTGAGTTCTGCCACGTGAGCAAGAAACAGCCATCAAACAGACAAAGGCAAGCATAACAGGTAAAAATAAAGTCTTTCTTTTCATATCAACCGCAAATTTAGCGTATTTCAAAGAAATGGCAAAATAAGGACAACAAAAAAATTGCACTGACAGGAAACCCTACCAGTGCAGTTCAAATCTATTTCTTTTGATTTATTTCAAATTTAATCTCCTCTTCGGAGACCTTCTTCCCGTAAGTAGGTCAAAGCCTCACGGCTTTGCCTTTCCTTGGGTCGAATGTTGTTATCCTTACTTTTACTACAATCCTAATTACCTAACTAATCTACCTAATTGAAACCTAAACAATCAATCTTTTACCTAAAACCAATAACCTAATAACCTAAACAATCAATCTTTTTTACCTAAAACCAATAACCTAATCAAAACTTTAAATCATGAATATATATCAAATCTAACCTAAATCTTTGTTTCTTAATTGCGCTGCAAAGGTAATGCTTATTCGCATACCCTGCAAGAGAAAGAGGGCTTTTTCCGATGAAAAAGTCCTCTTTATTGATACATGTCAAGGATTTGTGTGCGTACACAACAGCTCTTTACACTCTTTTACACTTATTCATACACCTCATCTATGCCTGCTGTCCCCATGAAACCATCTTCGTCATAGGCACATGGGTCAAAATCTTCAGGCAGGTCGAACTTAGCATTGGGATCATAACCCAAAGTCTTGTCACGGTATACCTTCTTCATGTAATAGGCCCAGATAGGAAGTGCTGCCGTAGCACCTTGCCCCATTCGTATGGAGTCGAAGTGGATGTCGCGGTCTTCGCCACCCACCCAACAGCCACTGACCAACTGGGGGGTGAAGCCCATAAACCAAGCATCGCTATTGCGGTTAGTCGTACCTGTCTTGCCGCCAATCTCTCCCTCGAAATTATATTTGTGGCGTAAGCGTCCGGCTGTACCGCCATCAACCACGCCCTTGAGAAGAACCAGCATTTTCTGAGCAGATTCTTCGCTGATAACTTCGTTCATACGGGGATTGAATGTGGCAATCACATTGCCTTCATTGTCTTCAATCTTGCTCACGAATATAGGCGCACAACGTATGCCGTTGTTGGCAAATGTAGTATAAGCACTCACCATTTCAGCCACACTCACCTCACAAGGTCCCAAACAAAGCGCCATGGAAGGATGGATGTCTGGATTGTAGATGCCGAATTCATGGAGCAACTGGACAAAGGCCTGTGGATTGAGTTTGCTCATCAGATAAGCTGAAACCCAGTTGCTCGACTGCGCAAGTCCCCACTTAAGGGTCACCATCTGCCCTGCACGGGCATGACTGGCATTGCGTGGAGTCCACGGCTGACCAGCCACCATATAGGTGCGTTGGGCGTTGGGAGCTTTGTCACAGGGAGAGAAGCCATTTTCCATGGCCAGTGAGTAGAGGAAAGGCTTAATGGTGGAACCTACCTGTCGACGACCTCCTGTCACCATATCATACTGGAAATGTTCGAAATCGAGTCCGCCCACATAAGCTTTCACCGCTCCCGTCTTGGGATCCATGCTCATAAAACCCGATCGGAGGAATGACTTGTAGTAGCGTATTGAATCCATGGGGGTCATCAAGGTGTCTATATCTCCATGATAGGTGAAAATGGTCATGTCAACAGGCGTACGGAAGGCCTGGCGTATTTCCTCGTTCGAGGCACCCTGCGCCTTCATGGCACGATAGCGGTCGCTCTGCTGCATGGAGCGGTTCAGGATGGACCGCACCTGTTGTGCCGTGAGTTGGTCGGTGAAAGGTGCATTGGGCTTGTGCCGGTTCTCCTTGTTGAATTCCGGTTGAAGGAATCTTGCCACATGACCATAGACAGCCTCTTCGGCATAGCGCTGCATACGTGAATTGATGGTGGTGAATATCTTCAGTCCGTCAGTATACACATTATAATGCGAACCATCCTTCTTGGTATTCTTGTTACACCACCCATAGAGAGGATCAGTCTGCCAAGCAATGGAGTCGATGACATACTGGTTCTTGCTCCAAGCCGGGTAATCGCTGCGGTTAGGCATCTCGGCCATCATGTAGCGGCGCAAAAACTCTCTGAGATATGTAGCCGAGCCGTCCTTGTGGTCCGTGCGATGGAAATTGAGCACCAATGGCTCTGCGGCATGCGAGCGATATTCCGAAGCCGACAGATAGCCAGCCTTCTGCATCTGCGAGAGCACCACGTTGCGACGCTCCGTGGCACGTTCCGGATAGCGCACGGGGTTGAAGAGCGACGGATTCTTGCACAAGCCTATCAACATGGCAGCCTCGTCCACAGTCAGGTCAATAGGCTCTTTATTAAAATAGGTGTTGGCCGCGGTCTTGATGCCTACTGCATTGTGAAGGAAATCGAAATAGTTGAGATACATCGTAATGATTTCCTCCTTGGTGTAATTACGCTCCAGCTTTACGGCTATCACCCACTCTATGGGTTTTTGCAGCAAACGCTCCAGGGTGTTCTGAGCAGGATGCTTGGTGTAGAGCTGCTTGGCGAGCTGCTGGGTGATGGTCGAACCGCCACCGGCAGACGCCTGCCCAAGGAGTCCGCGCTTCACGATGGCACGGGTAAGGGCAATGAAATCTATACCCGAGTGCTCATAGAAGCGTTCGTCTTCTGTAGCCACGAGGGCGTCAACAAGGTGAGGTGACAATTTATCGTAGGTGACAAGGATGCGGTTTTCCTTGTTCAGATTCCACGTGCCGAGCACCTTGCCGTCAGAAGAATATATCTGCGAAGCATATCTGTTGATGGGATTCTGCAAGTCTTCCACTGGGGGCATATAGCCTATCCATCCGTTCCAAATGGCTATGAAACACACCAAAACGACAAGGAACGTACCCCCAAGTGCTCCCCAAAGGAAATGTATGAACTTCTTTCTCATGTCAGTCAATTTGCGACAAAATTACAACATTCTTTTCAATTATCGCCCCTAATTTGAAAATTATGCGTAACTTAGCGGGCGAATTCAACACTAATAGACTCACACATCAATGAAAAAGCATGATTTCGTGACCATCGCTGACCTCTCGAAAGAGATGATTCTGCACCTCATCGAGATGGCACAGGAGTTTGAAAAACACCCTAATCGGGAACTATTGAAGGGCAAGATTGTGGCTACACTCTTCTACGAGCCGTCCACAAGAACGCGCCTGAGTTTTGAAACCGCTGCCAACCGTCTTGGCGCCAAGGTTATCGGATTCACCGACGCGAAAGTTTCAAGCGTTTCCAAGGGCGAGACCTTGAAAGACACCATCCTAATGGTTTCCAACTATGCCGACGTCATCACCATGCGGCACTACATTGAAGGTGCCGCACAATACGCCAGCGAAGTAGCCCCCGTGCCCATTATCAACGCTGGCGACGGTGCCCACCAGCATCCATCCCAGTGCCTGCTCGACCTTCATTCCATCTACAAGACCCAAGGTACGCTTGAGAACCTGAACATTTATCTGGTGGGCGATCTCAAATACGGCCGCACCGTCCACTCCCTCATTATGGCCATGCGCCATTTCAACCCCACTTTCCATTTCATCGCACCTAAGGAACTCGCCATGCCACAGGAGTATAAGCTCTACTGCAAAGAGCATGGCATCAAGTATCAGGAGCACACGGCATTCAACGAAAAGGTCATTGCGGATGCCGATATTCTCTATATGACCCGTGTGCAAAAGGAGCGTTTCTCCGACCTGATGGAATATGAACGCGTGAAAAACGTGTACATACTCAAACGCGAAATGCTCTCTCTCGCCAAGCCCAACATGAAGATCATGCATCCTCTGCCACGGGTAAACGAGATTGCATACGACGTGGACGACGATCCACACGCTTACTACATTCAGCAAGCACAAAACGGACTCTATGCCCGCGAGGCCATTTTCTGCCACGTGCTCGGCATTACGCTCGACGAAATCAGAAACGACAAGACAATCATTGACTAACTATTATGGAACACAACAAGAAAGAACGACTGGTCACCGCCATCGAGAACGGTACCGTCATCGACCATATTCCCTCAGACAAGACCTACAAGGTGGTCAACATCCTGCACCTTGACAAGCTCACCACCCCCGTAACCATCGGCAATTATTACCCATCCAAGCGCATGGAACGCAAGGGTATCATCAAAGTATCGGACAAGTTTTTCACCGACGAGGAGATTTCCCAACTTTCAGTAGTGGCTCCCAAAGTGGTGCTCAACATCATCCGCGACTATGTGGTGGTGGAGAAGAAAACCGTGGAAACGCCCGATGAACTGCGTGGCATCATCCGGTGCACTAATCCCAAGTGCATCACAAACAACGAGCCTATGCAGACTGTGTTCAACGCTGTGGACAAGGCGCACGGCATCCTCAAGTGCCGCTATTGCGACACCGAGCAGGAAATCAGCAAAGTGGAACTTCTCTGACTGCCTTAGCACTTGCCGTTTCCCCATTGCTTCCCCATGATGGACAAACAAGACACGGCAAAGCAGGAAAGAGGCAAGCCGAAAGAAAAAGCAACTCCAAATAACCCAATAAACAAGTTTATAGAAAAATGAAAAGAGATCAAGTGATTTTCGACCTTATCGAAAAAGAGCACCATCGCCAGCTCAAGGGCATGGAACTGATTGCTTCCGAGAACTTTGTCAGTGATGAAGTCATGCAGGCCATGGGTTCCTACTGCACCAACAAGTATGCCGAAGGATTGCCCGGCAAACGCTATTACGGCGGCTGTGAAGTGGTAGACCAGATTGAAACCCTCGCCATAGAGCGCGTCTGCAAACTCTTCGACGCCGAATTTGCCAACGTGCAGCCCCATAGTGGGGCGCAAGCCAACGCAGCCGTGCTGCTCGCCGTACTGAAACCCGGCGACACGTTCATGGGACTTGATCTCTCGATGGGCGGCCACTTGAGCCATGGAAGTCACGTCAACACCAGCGGCATTCTCTACAATCCCGTAGCCTATCACCTGAACAAGGAAACCGGCCGCGTGGACTACGACGAGATGGAACAGTTGGCCCGTGAGTGCAAACCGAAACTCATCATCGGCGGCGGTTCCGCCTATAGCCGCGAATGGGACTACGAACGCATGCGCAAACTTGCCGACGAGGTGGGTGCCCTGCTCATGATAGACATGGCCCATCCGGCAGGACTCATCGCAGCAGGCCTACTGAAGAACCCTGTGAAATATGCCCACATTGTCACCACCACCACCCACAAGAGCCTGCGCGGTCCACGCGGCGGTGTCATCCTGATGGGAAAAGACTTCGAAAACCCATGGGGACTGAAGACACCCAAGGGCGTGGTGAAGATGATGAGCCAGTTGCTCAACAGCGCCGTGTTCCCCGGACAGCAAGGTGGACCACTCGAGCATGTCATCGCCGCCAAGGCCGTGGCTTTCGAAGAGGCATTGCAGCCGGAGTTCAAGGAGTATGCCCTGCAGGTGAAGAAAAACGCAGCCGTGCTTGCCGATGAACTGATGAAGCGTGGCTTCGACATTGTGAGCGGTGGCACGGACAATCACTCCATGCTCGTGGACCTGCGCACAAAATATCCTGACCTTACCGGAAAGGTAGCCGAGAAAGCTCTCGTTGCAGCAGACATCACCTGCAACAAGAACATGGTGCCTTTCGACACACGCAGTGCCTTCCAGACTTCCGGCATCCGTCTCGGCACTCCTGCCATCACAACCCGCGGTGCCAAGGAAGACCTGATGGTGCTCATCGCCGAACTCATCGAGGAAGTGCTCAACGCTCCCGAAGACGAGCAGGTGATTGCCAGCGTGCGCCAGCACGTGAACGACACCATGAAGAACTATCCGCTCTTCGCCTATTAAAATCATAGCATCATTATCCTATCGAAATGCGGTGCTTTCATTCCCAAGCACCGCATTTCACTTTATTTTAAAAGCAAGCATCCGGCGCATGACTACAAGTCAAATCACAACAAGACAAGTCAAATCACAACAAGAATGGTTCGACCGCATCTATAAGGAATATTACAAGCGGTTGTACTGTTTTGCCTTCAATATGCTCCGCGACTCGGATGCCTGCAAGGACATTCTTGAAGACGTGTTTCTCATGTTGTGGAACCACATCAACGAGGCAGAAACGTTCAGTATCAAATCTTATCTTTTCGCATCTGTACGCAACAGGGTGGTCGACACCATGCGCGGCGACGAACGCCACAAGAGTTACAGCAGCGAATATATCCGGCAAGCCACCGTCTACTACGCTGACTATTCGGAAGAAATGGCACAAGATAGGCTTGTCGAGCAGATGCTCAGCCAGCTGACGCCACCCACAGACCAAATCCTTGAAATGTGCTACCTCAGAAGAATGAAATACAGCGAAGCCGCAGAAGCCCTCGGCATTAGCCCGAATACTGTTAAAAAACATATAAGTAAAGCCCTCAAGATATTAAGAAACCTTTATAAAGGCGAAAAGGACACCTATTTGGAATGATTGTTCGTCCTACTATTAGACAAGCGTGCAAGAACATGAACAAAGAAACACTTACTGACTTGGAACGAGAAAAGCTGGAACGGGAAGAGGTGATGCTCAACGACTACTTCGCCCGCAGGGAAATGCCAGCCATTGATGTAGACGCCGAACTGGAGACTTTCAAGAACAAGCACATTACGGCTCACACCACTTCACTTCGCACTATAGCCATAGCCATCATTTCGGTGGCGGCAGTGGCCCTGATGGTCTTCACCCTGTTCAAGCACACCATGCCTGAACGAGAAACTTCGCCACGCCATTCCGTGTCGGGACTCGTGGCATACGAGGCAAGACCTTCTCAACTGCAAGATATCACCATCGCCGGAGACGACGGCACCCGACATGTGCTGCATCAGGAAAAATTGGCTTTCAAGCCCAATAAAGCCGAAGCCCCAATCGTGCTACGCACACTCACCACACCTTCGGGTCGCACAGCAGAAATACAGCTTACCGATGGCACCACCGTGTGGCTTAACGCCAACAGCAAGCTCACTTTCCCCGACCGGTTCACCGGGAAAAACCGGGAGGTTACCATAGACGGCGAGGCATACTTCAAGGTGAGCCATGACGCCAACCATCCTTTCATCGTGAAAACAGACAAAATGACCACCCGCGTGCTCGGCACCGAGTTCGACGTGAATACCGACTATCACAACAGCCAGTGCGTCACCCTCGTCAAGGGCTGCGTGCAAGTTTGTTCACTGCCCGGCAAAACTTGCACACAGATGGCCCCCGGTGAAAACGCCATGCTCACCCGAAGCAGCGACTTGGCGGTGAGAACGGTAGACACCAACTTGTTTTGCGCATGGAAAGACGGCAACTTCTATTTCGACAACACTACCCTATGGGACATAGCGCAGGAACTGGGTCGCTGGTACAACGTGAGCGTCATTTTCAACAATCCACGCCTCACAGCCAGCCGTATCTTCCTCACAGCCAGCCGACACTCCTCACTTGAAGAGGTGCTGCAGATGGTCAACAGCCTCAACAAGGCCCGCTTCACATTGAAAAACGGGCAAATCATCATCGACTGACAGACTACGCCCAACCTGTCTAGGGTCATTTCACCGAAGGGCGGGTCTCCCTTTTAACGATTTTAAGCAGAGTGCCCAAAATCCGTCCCTCAGTTTGGGCACTCATTGCCCAGGCCGTGGGCATCGATTGCCCAAGTTGTGGGCTGTGGCGTAAACCTGCCGTTAACGGTCTGTTACTCACCCACTGTCAACAAGTCAACTTATGACATGAGTTTCATCACTATGGCTGATACACTTTGAAAGCTTACCTTGAGCACAACACTACACATAAGCTACGATTTCAATGCTGAATTCTTAAAAAAGTCGCACTTTTTTCACTTTTTCCTATCAAACCATACCCGATTTCTCCCCAACTACGTCTAAGTATATATATGATTAATCAGTTTTAACAATTTTTACATAAAAAGAGAAAGAGTAAAGCGCATAGCCATACTTCTTGTATGCCTATTTTTGTCTACTGGCATCTCTCTGGCACAGAGTCTAAAAAGGTTCAGCGCCACGTTCAGCAATGAGCAGTTAGCCAATGTACTCAAAACCATCAGTGAGAAATCCGGTGTCTACGTAGGGTTTGCCTACGAGGATGTGGGAAGAATCAAAGTATCGAAATCTCTCAAAAACGTGACTGCCTCAGAGGCGGTGACCGCAGTGCTCGAGAACACTCAGTTGGGTTTCTCGGTAAGCAACAACAGCATTACCGTATTCTAGAAGAGCGGTGCCGCAGCACAAAAAGGAACCGTTGCAGCTGGCAAGATGCGCATTGAGGGCACCATAGTCGACGAGAAAAACTCGCCTCTGCCGGGCGTGACCGTCACATCCGCCAAGAGCAAGATGAGCATGACCACCGACATCAACGGACAATTCACCATAGTGGTGCCCGAAGGTTCCAACAATGAGCTCCACTTCACCTTCATCGGAATGAAACCACAGACAGCCATCGTCAGCGGAAAGGGTAGCATGAAGAGAGTGAAAATCATGATGCACGAATAGTACTGATGCGATAAAATCGCATGGTTATTAAAATTCAT
>ULUS01014722.1_pt1 | contig 10642 bp, 9 predicted proteins | sample 1958761 | NCBI WGS metagenome assembly ULUS01 (sample SAMEA4835767, study PRJEB28245) | human gut metagenome | biome: gut microbiome; material: fecal sample | place: Denmark | collected 2008
AAGCAATAGCCCGCAACCTGCTTTCACAGAACATTCCTTTGGAAATTATTTCCCAAGCCACAGGACTGAGCATAGAAGACATTCGGTTATGTCACCCTCACTCTTGAAGAGGAAATATTCAACTATTGTTAGTGCGCTCTATTCTGAGCACCTGGTCGCAATAGTCGACCACAGCAGGACGATGGGTAATGAAGATAATGGTCTTGTCGTGAGAAGACAGAATGTTCTGCAACAGCTGGCGCTCGGTTTCTGGGTCAAGGGCACTCGTAGCCTCATCGAAGAGCATGATGCTGCGATTGCGCAACAGACTTCGGGCTATAGCAATACGCTGCGCCTGTCCTTCACTCAGTCCACCTCCCTGTTCGCTGCAAATAGTATCCAAGCCTGCAGGCAACTCCATCACAAAGTCGGCGCAACTCTTATGCAGAGCCTCCACCATCTCCTCATCAGTAGCTTCGAGCTTACCCAACCGCAGATTGTCGCGGATAGTTCCGCTCATCAGCGTGTTGCCCTGAGGCACATAAACAAAGTTGCATCGATGAAGCGGAGTGAGCGTCTGACTCTTCACCTTATTATATATAGAGAGCTGACCTTGCTGCGGACGAAGCAGAGCCAGGATAAGGCGAACAAGAGTTGTCTTGCCGGCACCTGTCTCACCCAAGATAGCAGTACAGCTGCCTGGTGTGAAATCGAAATCGAGGTGATGAATGACATTGCGGGTATCGGAAGCTGAAGCGTCCTCAGACTGTTCTTCCTTGTAGGCATAACTCACTCCCTCAAGGCGAATGCCGCAAGGCGAGTCTATCTCTATTGGCTCACCCTGTTCCTCCAATGGATTTTCCTCCAACTCCATGAGTCGTTCGGCAGCAGTAAACACCCCCACAAAGGCAGGAATCAGCTTGGCAAGGTTGCGTGCCGGACCCTGTATCTTGTTGACAAGCTGCAGAAAGGCAGTCATGCCGCCAAAGGTAAGCGATCCTGCACTCATGCGCACGGCAGCCCAAAGGAATGCCACCAGATAGCCCAAGGCAAAGCCAAAGTTAAGAACCAAGTTGCTGAACACGCTGAATATGGTCTTACGCACCACTTTGGAGCGAAGCTCGCACTGGGTGTTCTCCAACCGTTCCACCATGACACTGTTACTCTCCAAGGTCTTGATAAGCATGCGGTGCTGAATGGTTTCCTGCAGCACACTCTGAACCTTACTGTCGGTATCGCGCACCTGACGGGTCAGGAATCGCATCTTGCCCATATACACCTTGCTGAAAGCCAGGAAGATAGGAATCATAACGACGATGACTACCGACAAGAGTTTATCCATGGAGAAGAGATAGAAGAAGGCGCTGAGGAAAAGTGCCAGGACGCTCAAGGTACTTGGAATAGTCTCGGTAAGGAAGCCTACCACTTGCGACACATCCCCCTCAAGCCTGTTGAGCACATCACCCGAATGAAGGCGCTCCCTGCCCTGCCACTCCAAGCGAAGGATGCGGTCGAGCATACGTTGCTGCATACGGTTCTGCGCCTTGATGCCCAGGAGGTTTCTTATCCAGATGCCAGAGATGTTGAGTGCGAAATCGCATAATATCAGTCCACCCATCAATGCCACAGCCCAATAGATATTGCCCTGCACGGCATGCGAAGCCACATCGATGGCATGCTTCACCGCCCACACCTGTCCTAAACTGACAGCAACAGACAGCAAGCCGACAACAGCATTGAGCGTTGCCTGCAGACGGTTGCCACGCCAGGAACGCCAAAGCCACTTGAGCAGGGTCTTGGAATCATACTTGAACTTGGGAACCTTGATTATCTTCATCCATCTCTTCATTTGAATTCTTCACGCTTCGTTCTTCACTCTTCATTTAAATTCATCTTCCTCTCTGATCGGCACCCCACATCAACTTCTCTCTCAGAGTGGAGAAGTATCGCTGGTTGCGCTGTTTTACTATTTTAATGGTATGGGCAGCCTTGCGGATAACGAGACGTGTGCCTTCAGTCATTCGCTCACTGCGTCCGTCGATGGCAACAAGGTAGTTGTGGCTACGGCTCTCCACATCGAGTGTTATCTCTGCCGTATCATTAATGACGACGGGACGAATATTTAAACTATGAGGAGCCACGGGCGTGAGACACAGGCTGCTGCTCTGGGGAATGATGATAGGTCCGCCATTCGACAGGTTGTAGGCTGTAGAGCCCGTAGAAGTGGTCACGATCAGTCCGTCAGCCTGGTAGTTAACCAGAAACTCTCCATCCACCTGCGTGCGAATAGAGATCATGGACGCATCGTCACGCTTCAGCACGGCAATATCGTTAAGGGCAAAAGGATTGCCTGCCAAGACACCTCCCTCAGCCTCTACCTGAATGACGGCATGTTCCTCTATCTGGCACTCACCGGCATACAAGCTGTCCAAGGCTACCTCCACCTCGCCAGGCAACACATCAGCCAGAAAGCCCAGTCGCCCCATATTGACACCGATGATGGGTGTTCCCTTGGCTCCCACTCTGTTGGCAGCCTTGAGAAAGGTGCCGTCGCCTCCCATGGAGATGACATAATCCACATCGAAGTTGTAATCCTCGAACACTCCTGCCGCCTTCACATCGATGTGCTGACTGCGGGTGAGAAACTCGTAATAGGCATTCTCCACATAGATTTCGGCGCCTTTCTGCGCTAAATAGTCCAGGATCTTCTCTATCGAAGTAGACTTCCTGGCCTGGTACTCATTGCCAAATATCGCAAATTTCAATGGTTGTCGTGTCATTTATTTTGCTGTTTCAATTATTATTCTTACTTTTGCAAAGGTAATAATATAAATCGAATAATCAGATAAAAAGAACATAAAATTATGGCAAAGGTATACGAATTTCTTGCCAATGGCTTCGAGGAAATCGAAGGTTTGGCTCCGGTAGACATACTTCGCAGAGGTGGTGTAGACATCAAGACCGTAAGCATTACGGGCAGCGAATGGGTAGAAACTTCTCATGGCGTAACACTGAAAGCCGACCTGCGCTTTGAGGACGTGAAGGACTTCGGCGATGCCGACATGCTCTTGCTGCCAGGAGGAATGCCAGGCAGCACTCATCTCAACGAGCACGAGGGCGTGCGACAGGCGCTCATCGCTCATCACAAGGCCGGCAAGCGCATAGGTGCCATCTGTGCAGCCCCTATGGTATTGGCAAGCACGGGCATCCTCAACGGCAAGAAGGCTACCTGCTATCCTGGTTTTGAACAATACTTTGCTGCCGATACCGAGTATACTGGCCATCTGTATGAGGAGGACGGAAACGTGATAACAGGTGAAGGTCCGGCTGCTACCCTGCCCTATGCCTACAAGATATTGAGCTACTTCGTAGGCGACGAGGCTGTGGCAGAACTGCAGAAGGGCATGAGGTACACACACCTGATGAGCAACAAATAATTCTTAACTCTTCACTTAAATTATGGATTACGTAATCATTGTTGCCGGAGGCAAAGGACTGCGCATGGGAACAGAGACGCCCAAGCAGTTTCTGCCTGTAGCCGGCAAGCCCATACTGATGCGCACTATAGAGCGCTTCTACGAATACAACCCCGACATCAACATCATCCTTGTGTTGCCCGAGAGCCAGCAGGAATACTGGCACAAACTTTGCGAGGAGCATCATTTCGACATCAAGCACCAGATAGCCAATGGTGGCGACACCCGCTTCCAGTCATCAAAGAACGGACTGGCGCTTATTCCCGATGACGCCGACGGAGTGGTGGGAATACACGACGGTGTGCGCCCATTCGTATCAACCTCAGTCATAGACGAATGCTACGAGACAGCCCGCGAGGAATATGCCGCCATACCCGTATATGCTGTGACCGACACACTGCGCTATATAGACCAGCGTGGAGGAGGCAAAAACGTGATGCGCGACGACTATCGTGTGGTACAGACTCCTCAGACTTTCGACATTGCTCTTGCCAAGCAAGCTTTCAATCAGGGTTACAAGGCCCAGTTTACCGACGATGCCTCGGTGGTGGAAAGCTTAGGATGCCAGGTGGCTATGGTGGAAGGCAACCGCGAGAATATCAAGATTACAACCCCCTTCGACATCAAGGTGGCAGAAGCCCTATTAGCAGAATAAGAACAAGGGAATTCTTCACTCTTCACTTAAAAAAATGAGTAGTATTTTAGACCAAGACATCATGTACCTGCCTGGCGTAGGTCCTAAGAAGAAGGAGATACTGAGCAAGGAGCTCGGCATCTGCTCGTATGGTGACTTGCTCGAATACTACCCTTATAAATATGTAGACCGCACCAAGGTGTTCCACATCAGCGAGCTGACACCGGAAATGCCCTTTGTACAGATAAAGGGAAGGATCCTCAGTTTCGAGGAATTCGACATGGGGAAACGCAACAAACGGGTAGTAGCCCACTTCTCCGACGGATTCGGAGTGGCTGACTTAGTTTGGTTTCGCGGCGCACAATACATCTACAAGACTTACAAGACCGATACCGAATACATTGTTTTCGGCAAGCCAACGCTCTATGGCGGACGTTTCCAGTTTGCTCACCCCGATATCGACGACGCACAGTCGCTGCAACTCTCCGACATGGGCATGCAGCCCTACTATGGCACCACCGAGAAGATGAAAAAGATGGGGCTTACATCGCGCGCCATAGAGAAGATAGCCAAGGCGCTGATAGAGAAGCTTCCTGCCCTGCCAGAAACCCTGCCCGACTTTATCACCCATCGTCTGCACCTTGTCTCACGCGACGAGGCCTTCCGCAACATACATTATCCACACTCTCATCAGGAACTGCAGAAGGCACAGGTGCGGCTGAAGTTTGAGGAGCTGTTCTACGTGCAACTCAATATATTAAGGTACGCGAGCGACCAGCGACGCAAATACCGGGGATATGTGTTCAACCGTGTGGGAGAGATATTCAACAGTTTCTATGCGAACAACCTGCCTTTCAGTCTTACCGGAGCACAAAAGCGGGTGATGCATGAGATACGCGCTGACATGTGCAGCGGCAAACAGATGAACAGACTTCTGCAGGGAGATGTAGGATCAGGCAAGACACTCGTGGCACTGATGACCATGCTCATCGCACTCGACAATGGATTCCAGGCCTGCATGATGGCTCCTACCGAAATCTTGGCTGAACAGCATCTGCAAACCATCAGGGAGTTTCTGAAGGGGATGGACATCAGGGTGGAACTGCTGACGGGCATCGTAAAAGGCAAAAAGCGACAGACCATACTCGACGCATTAGCTTGCGGAGAGGTGCAGATATTGGTGGGAACTCATGCCATCATAGAAGAAACCGTGCAGTTTGCACACTTAGGACTGGCTGTCATCGACGAACAGCATCGCTTCGGTGTGGCACAAAGAGCCAAGCTATGGAGCAAGAGCCTGAATCCGCCGCATGTATTGGTCATGACGGCAACCCCTATACCACGCACCCTTGCCATGACTATATACGGCGACCTGGATGTAAGTGTCATCGACGAACTGCCGCCTGGCAGAAAACCCATACAGACGCTGCATAAGTTCGACACCCAACTGACCTCTCTCTATCAGAGCATCAGACGCCAGATCAACATGGGGCGACAGGTTTACATCGTATTTCCGCTCATCAAAGAGAGCGAGAAGAGCGATCTGAAAAACCTGGAAGAAGGCTTCGAGACTCTCAAGGAAGCCTTCCCCGACTACAACCTCAGCAAAGTGCACGGCAAGATGAAACCTGCAGAGAAGGAAACTGAGATGGAGAAGTTTGTGAAGGGCGAAACCCAGATACTCGTTGCCACAACCGTCATCGAGGTAGGCGTCAATGTGCCCAACGCCTCGGTTATGGTGATTCTGGATGCGCAGCGATTCGGACTCTCTCAGCTACACCAGCTCAGAGGACGAGTAGGACGAGGAAGCGACCAAAGCTACTGCATCCTGGTAACCAACTACAAGTTGAGCGAGGATACAAGAAAGCGAATCGACATCATGTGCGACACCAATGATGGATTCCGAATAGCCGAAGCCGACCTGAAGCTTCGAGGCCCTGGCGACCTGGAGGGAACGCAGCAAAGCGGAATAGCCTTCGACCTGAAGATAGCCAACATAGCACGCGATGGTCAACTTGTGCAACTGGCAAGACAGGAGGCGCAAGCTGTTATCGAGGCCGATCCGCAATGCAGTCTTCCCCTGTACGCACCACTTTGGTCGAGGCTCAGAGAGCTGAAGAAAACCAACATCAACTGGGCTGCCATCAGTTAGCGGCAGCCCCCTCAACCAGACAACACAGGCTATCAACATCAAGTAAAACAGAAGCAAAAATGGCAATAAAAGAACAAACATCTGAAGGAAACCTATTCCCCGACATGCCCACCACGCCAGCCACTGTGCCTGTCTCCACACCCAAGAAGCGTGGTCGCAAACCACTGGTTCGCGAGCCAGAGTCACGGCCCGACCTGACCAAGGAGGAAATGAGAGAAAAGCTCATAGGCATCAAAGAGATAGAAAGCGTAACAGGCATCAGATACATCCGACTGCATGTCACCGCCAAGATGATCATCGGTATAAGAGAAAGCTCGGGCAAGGAATTTACCATCAATCTCGATGAACTCTATAAAGCCTATACACAGTGCAACCACTTCACAAGTCCGGAGGTAAAGAAGTACATCTTCATGGGACATTCACCAGCCGTAGCTCTGCTCAGATATCTGAAAAATGGATAAATTACAAAAGAACAGAGATATCCAACAAGAGTAAAAAAAGGAAAAACGAGAAACAGAAAAAATGTTAAATTCTGCTTTCGACTTTTCATGCAATAATTATGCCAATTCGCCTATATATAAACTGCATTCGAAAGCTATCCGAGTGAAAACGAGCATGTTAAAGACCGAATAATTTATGTTAATCCATTAGGTTATTTGAATTATTTTTGTTATATTTGCAACGTCTATATAACAAAATCGCATCTTAGAGCACTTTGCATTGCGATTTTCCGTACAGAATTCTTATTGTTCTGTATGCTAAACGACCAACCTAAAAGAGTATTAATTTAGAATTATGAGTTTAAAAAGCAAGATAAGTAAAATCTTTGTAGGAGTATTATTGTCCCTCGCTACCATGCCCACTCAGGCTCAAGACCTTCTGGCACGTCAGGCTCCGGTAGATCATCGAATGAAGTCGCTCGACACTTTAGCCATCTCTCATTATCGCCAGATGGAAGAGCGTGAGAACCCAGCCAGCGAGCTCTATGAAGATTTCTCCAATAAATACGCTCACAAAGCCACATCGCTGCCTGAGCATTTCCGTATAGACCTTCGTCATTTCTGTATGCCTACCCAGAGCCGCGTAGTAACCAGCAACTTCGGTTATCGTGCGCAATTTGGCCGTAGCCACAAGGGTATGGACATCAAAGTATATATCGGCGACACCATACGTGCTGCCTTCTCAGGAAAAGTACGTATCGTAAGATATGAGAGAGGCGGATATGGCAAATACATCGTTATTCGTCACAACAACGGACTGGAGACTATCTACGGTCACCTTTCTGCACAGCTCGTAGAAGAGAATCAGGACGTAAGAGCCGGCGAAGTGATAGGACTCGGTGGAAATACCGGTCGAAGCACGGGTTCGCACCTCCACTTTGAGACTCGTCTTTGCGGCGTAGCACTGAACCCTGCCTTGATGTTCGACTTCCGCAACCAGGACGTAGTGGGCGACTACTATGACTTCAACCGCGACACATACGAGCACGAGGGCATTGCAGCCAACTCGGTTCGTGGAAAAGTGGGCAACGGTGGCTACACACGCGAGCAAGTCAACGGAGGCTCTGTGGGCAGATACGAAGCCAGCGCAAGTGGCGAGAAGCTTTACCACAAGGTTAAGTACGGCGAGACTCTCAACTCTATCGCCGAGAAGCGTGGTGTAAGCGTAGAGAAGATCTGCCACCTCAATGGTTACAAGAAGGACAAGAAGCTTACTCCTGGACAGATTATCAGATATTCATAATTCTGTCATCATCCGACAAACTGCTCGGCATAACATAGCAAAATAAACTTTCATACAATAAATACAAAAGCAGGAACTCCCCAATAGGAATTCCTGCTTTTTCGTACACTAAACATTCCCACTCCAAGGCTGTTGGCTATAACTTTTACCGACGACCGAAGGGAGTGATAACTTCTTTAAATTCTATAACTTCTGGACTTCGGATTGATTGTGTTCTGACTTTTTAAAGTGTGCACAATTAACATAAATCTAACAGTTAACCTACAAAAAGTATTCGCAAATTTTTGTAACTTTGCAGGCGACAACGGAATTCAACAATTATTAAATTATGAAATATTTGTATTTAGTTTTATTGCTTCTACCGCTAAAGGTATTAGGGCAGGTAAAATTACAAGATGTCACGATAAATGGTAAGCATCCTAAGTTTGTAAGATTAAAGGGATATTATCGTAGTTATCAACACAATGATTCATTGCTTAAGTATTACGAGGATGGTATCGTGGAATACTATATCAATCTAAAAAATGAAAAAGTATATTTAAGAAAATATGGCTGTCGTTATCTAAGAAATGAAGAGCTTATTAGTAAAGACAAGAAAAGGGCCTTTATGCTTAGCGATCAAGCAACATTTCGTCCGTGGCCAGAAGGAATAAGTTTTATAGAGGAATGTCGTAAAAAGTATACTATTCAAGATTCTGCTAATGTCGGATATATTAAAAAGAAGAGCCAAACTATAGGAAGAATAACAACTGATTCTATCCGTAAATGCTGTACGATAGAAATGGATATGGTGCCTACATATGACAAGCTTTCTCAAAATATATTTGGTTTTTCGCAGGAAATAGTAAGTGACAAATTCACGGAGGCTTATCGATTAAGTGATGAGGATTATTATTCCTTTAAAAACTTGATTTTTCAGAAAACTGATCAAAGTTACAATTATTGGCATAAAAAGGATTCTCATAAACTGTTAATTCACGTTGTTACAGAATTGTTTATTACGGAACAAGAATATGTAGATGAAAAGAAGAAAGAATCAGGCATTAATCTGCAACCGCAAGAAGCTACTCAAGCGATAGAAAACTATATATCAGTCCATGGATTGCCACTCCTGCCGTCCGAAGAACAAGCAGAAATGAAGAAACTACAGTTTTATGACCCAGCCAAATTGTAAGAAATAGAAACTATCAACGATTAGACAATAGTTCGTAAACAGAGTCTACTTTAAAGTAAGGTCTGTTTTTAAATGCTTATATTTCACGAAAATAATCTCTGATTGATGCCGCTATCAGGATTTATTTTCGTATCTTTGGCACCGTCAATCAAATAGAAAGACTAACAAACAACTATGGCAGACATAAAATTACTTCTGGTGGAAGATGACGGGAATCTCGCATTTGTCGAGAAAAATACGTTGGAAGATGTCATTGGTGGTTACGAGATTATAACTGCCTGCAACGGTAAAGATGGTATCAAGGCTTGGGAAACATTCAAGCCTGATGTTATCATCTCAGATATTGACATGCCTGTCATGAACGGCATTGACATGGTAAAGAATATCCGGGAATTAGATGGCGAGACCATCATTATGTTTACCACCAACCTCACTTCACCGTCCAAACTGAAAGAAGGGTATAATGTTGGTGTTGATGAATATATAAAGAAACCTTTTGTGCCAGAGGAACTTGATTGTCATGTCAAGGCATTGCTAAAACTCAAAGGAGGAATAGAGAGACGTAATGTCTCGAATTGTGTCAAGATTGGCAAACACATATTGGATCCAGAACACACATGTTTAAAAGATGAAGATGGAAAAATCTGCTTGAAATTGGGACGACAAGAATCAAAGACATTAGAAATTCTTGCCAAGAACAAAAATGCAATCATCAAGCGGGAGACCATACAGAATATCCTTTGGGGAAGTGACGAGAAAGATTTCTATCTTGCCCGACGACTTGATGTTGTCATAACAAACCTTCGAAAAGATCTTCAAATAGACCCGTTTGTGCAAATAGAGACCACACGTGGTGTAGGCTTTTCATTGATAGAGTCCATCTAATCCTTCTTCTTCACCCCCCCCATTGCTTGCATCTTGATCTGGCAAGAATATGGTGAACTCGGTATATTTTCCGAGTTCACTATCTACAGTTACCATACCGTGATGTGCCTCTAATACATGAAGAACATAGTTTAGACCTAACCCAAATCCAGAAGCACCACCTTTAGTAAATGTGCGTTTAGAAGCGGAAGCTCGTTCAAATTTATCAAAGATAATTTGTTGGTCTTCTCTGGATATGCCCATGCCATTATCCTTCACCCGGATATTTACACCATTTTCTACTCTATAAGAAGTAATTTCTATATAAACTGTGCTTTTAGAATATTTTATAGAGTTGTCTATTAGGTTATAAAAGACTTCATTTAAATATTCTTCGTCTGCAAACACCAGTGATTCATTTATAATATTTTTGAATGTAATATTTTTCTGTGAGTTTACTTCAAAATTACCTTCTATATTATTTAATAGTTGTTCTAAGTTTATAATAGTCTTATTTAATATAAGTTTTCCTGATTCAAACTTAGAAATAGTAAGGATTCTATTTATTAATTGATACAAATGTTTATTCTCATTTCTTATAACTGTTAGATATTTTGTTC
>ULUS01015855.1_pt1 | contig 10632 bp, 7 predicted proteins | sample 1958761 | NCBI WGS metagenome assembly ULUS01 (sample SAMEA4835767, study PRJEB28245) | human gut metagenome | biome: gut microbiome; material: fecal sample | place: Denmark | collected 2008
ACGGCGGACGCTACACAACGAAAAGAGGATGCACCGAAACATGAAACGTTCGGTACATCCTCTTCTTTATGTTACATCTTAGCCGACTGTGCGACTACATGTCATGATTACTTCTCGAAGTAGCGCTTGTACAAGCCCATGAAGCCTGCGCAGTGGCGAGCCTCGTCCTTAGCCATCTCGTGAACGGTGTCGTGAGTAGCGTCCATACCGGCAGCCTTAGCGTTCTTTGCGATGCGGAACTTGTCCTCGCAAGCGCCGCGCTCTGCAGCGATACGAGCCTCGAGGTTCGACTTGGTGTCCTTCAGAACGTCACCCAGGAGCTCAGCGAACTTGCTTGCGTGCTCTGCCTCCTCGAATGCATAGCGCTTGAAAGCCTCTGCAATCTCTGGATAGCCCTCGCGGTCGGCCTGACGACTCATAGCGAGATACATGCCAACCTCGCCGCACTCACCGTTGAAGTGAGTCTCGAGATCCTTGATCATCTCAGGAGTAGCCTCCTCGTCGCGAGCAGCTCCGAGAGTGTGAACTGTAGCGAACGCCGGACCTTCTGTAGGATCTTTCAACTCCTTGAACTTGCTTGCCGGAGCCTTGCAAACCGGGCACTTCTCAGGAGCCTCTGTACCTTCATGAATATAACCACATACTGTGCAAATAAATTTCTTCTTCATAATTCTTCTGTTTTAAGAGTTAATAGTATTTTGTTAAAAAAGCCTTGTCTTTTGATTAGCCGGCGGCAGCCTCAAGCTGTTTCTCGCGACACTCCTTGCATACACCTTTATAATATAGCAGTACGTCGTCAATCTGATGACCTGCCAGTTCCTTACGGTTGACAACATCCGAAACTTCGTCGAAAATGTCGTAAACCTTGCGGCAGCACTTGCAGATGAAGTGAGCGTGAAGGCTGACGTCGCCATCGTAGCAAACTCGGTGCTCGTTGATTGTTATCATCTTGGCAGCGTTGTGCTCCGAGAACATTCTGAGCGTGTTGTATACCGTGGTGCGGCTGAGTGTCGGAATCTTGGGAAGCAATGCCTTGTAGACCTCCTCCACCGTTGGATGAGTGAAGTGTGTCATCAGGTAATGCATTATCTCAATACGCTGAACAGAGGGCTTTATGCCGTGTTCTACAAGTTGGGTTACCGCGTCGCTGTGTTTCATTATCTAATTGCTTTGTTCATTACGTTTGCAAAGATATACTATTTTATAATAATTACAAAATAATAATTGTAAAAATTACATTCTTTGATTCTTTTTTATAAAAAGGCGGTTTTAGAACCTAAAAATACAATAAATCGGGCTGGCAAGCGTTATTTTAGGTATGAAACTGAAATTATTTATACTTCAAATACTGTGTCTGTGCGCCTGCGCATCTGCAAGCGCGCAGTCGTTTACGCTTACTGGTAAGGTCATTGACGAAAACAACGACCCGGTTGAGTTTGCGTCTGTGTCGTGCGCAAAGCAGGGCAAGATGACTATGACTGCGCTCAACGGCACTTATAGCCTGCAGTTGCAGTCGGCTGATTCGGTAGAGATTAGATTCTCGATGATTGGCTACAAGACGAAGGTGCGCGTGCTGCGCCGTCCGCGTGGCAAGCAGACCATGCAGGTAGTGCTGCACAGCAGCGACAACGCCTTGTCGGAGGTTACAATCACGGGCAAGCGCATCGAAACCGGACAGACGCAGGAGCTGAGCAAGGAACATATCAAGAACATGCCTTCTACAACGGGCAACGCTGTAGAGGAAATGATACAGAGTCAGGCGGGAGTATCGACGCACAGCGAACTTTCGTCGCAATACAACGTGCGCGGCGGTTCGTTCGACGAGAATAGTGTATATATAAATAATGTGGAAATCTTCCGCCCATTCCTCGTAAGAAGCGGACAGCAGGAGGGCATCTCAGTAATCAACCCCGACATGGTTGAGAAGATCGGATTCTCTACGGGCGGTTACGAGGCGCGCTACGGCGACAAGATGTCATCGGCGCTCAACATCGAATACCGCCGTCCGAAGCGTTTCGAAGCGTCTGCCACGGCAAGTATGCTCGGAGCAAGCGCTTTCGTGGGTATGAGCAACAAGAAGTTCTCGTGGAGCAACGGCTTGCGCTACAAGACAACGAAGTATCTGCTGGGTTCGATGGACACTAAGGGCGAGTATCAGCCTACGTTCATCGACTATCAGACATATCTCACGTATTCGCCCAACAAGCGTTGGGACATCAAGTTCCTTGGCAACATATCGGACAACCACTACAACTTCACGCCCGAAGACCGCGAGACCAACTTTGGTACGATGGAGAACGTAAAGGCGTTTAAGGTCTACTTCGACGGACAGGAGAAAGACGTATTCCGCACATTCTTCGGTTCGTTGGGCATAACACGCAAGTTCGGCGAGAACACGAGTCTTTCGCTCATCGCCTCAGCATTCAACACGCGCGAGCAGGAGAAGTACGACATACAAGGTCAGTATTGGCTCACACAGACCGAGACGAGCGAGAATCTGGGCGTAGGTACCTACTTCCAGCACACGCGCAACTATCTTAAGGCGCACGTAGAAAGTGCCAAGTTGCTGTTCATGACAAAGCAGAAGAAGCACGACATTGAGGCGGCTTTCACATACAAATGGGAGCATATCAACGAGAACTCGGTAGAGTACGAGATGCGCGACTCGAGCAAGTACAGCATTCCGCATACCGGCAAAGACCTCTATATGATATATAGTATGCGCGCGAAGAACACGCTCACCGCAAACCGCATCGAGGCTTATGCGCAGGACACTTACCGCTTCACGGGTTCGGCAGGCAAGACGCTCTACACATTGAACTACGGTGTGCGTCTCGCCTACTGGAGTTTCACGAAGGAGACAATCCTCAGTCCGCGTCTGTCGCTGGGCATCATCCCTGCCTTCAACGACAACATCACGATGCGCTTCGCCACCGGCCTTTACTATCAGGCGCCGTTCTTCAAGGAGATTAGAGACACCACAACGGTGAACGGCATAACATACGCTTCGCTCAACCGCAAGGCAAAGAGTCAGCGGTCTATTCACTTCATTGCGGGCTTCGACTATCGCTTCAAGATGAACAACCGTCCGTTCAAGTTCACAGCCGAGGGTTACTACAAGGCGCTTGGCAATCTTGTGCCGTACAGCGTGAACAACGTTAAGGTGGTATACTATGGCGACAACATGTGCAGCGGACACGCAGCAGGCTTGGACTTGAAGCTCTTCGGCGAGTTCGTACCGGGCACAGACTCGTGGGTGTCGCTCTCGCTAATGAACACGAGCATGAAGCTGAACGGCAAGTCTATCCCATTGCCTACCGACCAGCGCTATGCCGTGAACATGTTCTTCACCGACTACTTCCCCGGCACCACACGCTGGAAGATGTCGCTGAAGCTGGCGCTTGCCGACGGTTTGCCGTTCTCGGCACCGCACAGAGAGCTCGAGTCGAACGTGTTCCGTGCTCCTGCGTACAAACGTGCTGACATCGGTTTGAACTATCGCATCATCGACAATAACGACCGACACAACAAGCGCAACCCTATCCGTAACCTTTGGGTGGGCGTCGAGTGTCTGAACCTCTTGGGCATAAACAACGTTAACTCCTACTACTGGATTACTGACGTTACCGATCAGCAGTATGCTGTTCCTAACTACCTTACGGGCAGACAAATCAACGTGAAGGTTTCGGTAGACTTCTAATAGGCAAACACTCCTAAAACAACAGTTTATGAGAAAACACCTATTGGCTATAATCATTGCATTGTCGGCACTTGCCGCCGACAACAGCTTTGCGCAATATAACGAAATAAAGTCGGAGAACATTGCGTCATTGCAGGTTGTGGCTGGCAACAACTGGCTCTCAATGCCTATAGCTACGCTAAACGGCAAAGCGATAAACATCAGTTTCGACGACCTCACGCACGAGTATCATCGCTATGTCTACCGACTGCAGCATTGCGAAGCCGACTGGAGTGTGTCTGAAGGTATCTTTGAGTCGGACTACTGTGAAGGATTTGCAGACGGCAGCACCATTGACGACATCGAGGAATCGCTGAACACCAATACGCTTTACACCCACTACCGACTTTCCATTCCGAACGAGAATTGCCGCATAAAGATGAGCGGCAACTATCGTCTCACGGTATACGACGAGAACGAAGGCGACACCGTCTTCACGGCTTGCTTCATGGTTGTGGAGCCGCTGGTTAAAACGAGCATGGCGGTGACTACAAACACCGATATCGACACAAACAAAGCCCATCAGCAGGTGGCTGCAGAGATAAACTATTCGGCTCTTGGCATTACGAATCCCAACGCCGAACTATATACTGTCGTGATGCAGAACGGACGCTGGAGCACTGCACGCATCAACGCTGCGCCACAATACCAGACCGGCAGCGGACTGCGTTGGGAACACAACCCCGACTATATCTTCAACGGAGGCAACGAATTTCATAAGTTTGAGATTCTTGACGTAACCCACCCTACTCTTGGCATTGAGAACGTAGGTTGGGACGGCAAGAACTATCACGCACAGATATGGACCGACCTTCCGCGACCGAGTTATGTCTACGACGAGGACGCCAACGGTAGTTTCTATATCCGCAACAGCGACAATATTGAGAACGACCGCATATCGGAATACGTAACAGTTCACTTCCGTCTTCAGGCTCCACGACAGAACGGCAGAGTGTTTGTCAACGGCGTGTGGACAAACGACCGCTTTATACCGCGATACGAGATGACGTACAACGAACAGACGAGGCTCTACGAAGCGTATATACCATTGAAACAAGGCTATTACTCATACCAATACCTCACAATGTGCGATGACGGCACGCTCCACCCCGTTTCGACAGAAGGCAACTTCTACCAAACCGAGAACAGCTACCAAATGCTTATATATTATAAAGGTATAGGACAACGCACGTATCGTCTCGTAGGTTACAACAAAATTAGAAGCTAAGCTCCGACAAAAAGTAAAAGAAAAGCAACCAAAAAGTCAAAGGAAAGTCAAAGGAAAGTCAACAACAATTCGAATATTTTTTTAAAATTCCGCAAACAATATAGCCGTTATATCAACTATAATCGCTATCTTTGCAAAAGAAACAAAGGAAAAAGACCATAAAAAGTCGGTTTCCAAGCTAAAAGACCTTTTTATCCACGAAAGAAACTGTTAAACGTTAAATAATAAAATGAATAATAAGGATTTAATGAATCATGCGGCAGACAACATTCGACTGCTTGCTGTATCGATGGTAGAAAAAGCCAAATCTGGTCACCCTGGTGGTGCTATGGGAGGTGCTGACTTTATCAACGTTCTTTTTTCGGAGTTCTTGGTTTTCGACCCAGATCAGCCGACATGGGAAGGCCGCGACCGCTTCTATCTTGATCCTGGTCACATGTCTCCTATGCTCTACTCAGCTCTCGCTCTGCAGGGCAAGTATACAATTGACGACTTGAAGACATTCCGTCAGTGGGGAACTATATGTCCGGGACATCCTGAGCGTGACATTATTCATGGAATAGAAAATACATCTGGACCGCTCGGTCAGGGACACACCTACGCCGTAGGTGCTGCTATTGCAGAGAAGTTCCTTGAGGCTCGTCTTGGCAGCACTATGATGCAGCACAAGATTTATGCCTACATCTCTGACGGTGGTGTTCAGGAAGAGATATCACAGGGCGCAGGCCGTATCGCTGGCCTCTTTAAGCTCAACAACCTCATCATGTTCTACGATGCTAACGAGATTCAGCTCTCTACAGAGTGCGATGTCGTGATGCGCGAGAACACACGCATGAAGTACGAGTCATGGGGTTGGAACGTTCTTGAAATCAATGGTAACGCTCCTGACGAGATCCGCGCTGCTCTTATCCTCGCTAACAAGGAAGAAAATCGTCCTACACTCATCATCGGTCACACCGTAATGGCTAAGGGCGCACGCAAGGAAGACGGATCAAGCTACGAGCGCAGCGTGAAGACTCACGGCGCACCGCTCGGTGGCGGCGCATACGAGAACACAGTGAAGAACCTTGGCGGCGACCTCAACGACCCGTTCGTAGTATTCGACGACGTTAAGGAACTTTACGAAAAGCGCAACGCTGAGCTTCGCGAGATCGTTAAGGAAAGACATGCTGCCGAAGAGGAATGGCGCAAGGCTAATCCGGAGAAGGCTGAGCAGATGAAGGCTTGGTTCTCTGGCGACGCTCCTAAGGTAGACTGGAGTGCTCTCGTTCAGAAGCGTGACGTAGCTACTCGTGTAGCTTCAGCCAACTGCCTCGGCGTACTGGCAGAGCAGGTGCCAAACATGGTTTGCTCTTCAGCCGACCTTTGCAACTCTGACAAGACCGACGGTTTCCTCAAGAAGACACACGAGCTTGCACCGGACGATTTCACCGGAGCATTCTTCCAGGCAGGTGTGAGCGAGCTTACTATGGCTTGCGTCTGCATCGGTATGTATCTCCACGGTGGTGTTATCCCGGCTTGCGGCACATTCTTCGTATTCTCCGACTACATGAAGCCGGCAATCCGTATGGCAGCTCTCATGCGCGTTCCAATCAAGTTCGTATGGTCACACGATGCATTCCGCGTTGGTGAGGACGGACCTACACACGAGCCGGTTGAGCAGGAAGCACAGATTCGCCTTATGGAGAAGCTGAAGAATCACAAGGGTCAGGACTCTGTACGCGTATTCCGTCCGGCTGATGCCGACGAGACAACAGTATGCTGGCAGATGGCTAACGAGAACATGGACACTCCGACAGCGATGATCTGCTCACGTCAGAACGTGAACTCTCTGCCTGAAGGCACCGATTACTCTCAGGTTCGCAAGGGTGCATACATCGTTAAGGACGATCCTAACTATGACGTTATCCTCCTCGCTTCTGGTTCGGAGGTGTCTACACTCCTCGCAGGTGCCGAGTTGCTCAATGCAGACGGTGTTAAGACACGTATCGTGAGCGTTCCGTCAGAGGGTCTGTTCCGTACACAGAGCAAGGAGTATCAGGAGAGTGTACTGCCGAATGGCGCAAAGATCTTCGGTATGACAGCAGGTCTCCCCGTTACACTTCAGAGCCTCGTAGGCGTTGAGGGTATGGTATACGGACTCGAGTCGTTCGGTTTCTCTGCTCCTTACAAGGTGCTCGACGAGAAGTTGGGCTTCAACGCAGAGAACGTTTACAAGCAGGTGAAAGATTACTTATCTAAATAATTAAACAAGCAAGCACAGCTTATGCAGAACTTCACAATTCGATGAAATTTTCTGCATAAGCTTGCTTTATTAATAATCCACTAAAACTACAGTACTATGGAAATTAAGACAGTAGGCATTGCATGCGACCACGCAGGTTACGCATTGAAGAAATTTGTTGTTGAGTACCTTGAGAGCCACAACATTCCTTTTAAGGATTACGGAACATACAGCGATCTGAGCTGCGACTATCCTGACTTTGCACACGAGTTGGGCGAAGCTATCTCTAACGGCGACGTTTATCCAGGTATCGGTATCTGCGGTAGCGGTGAAGGCATGGCAATGACTCTCAACAAGCACAAGGGCGTACGTGCAGCATTGGTATGGAATCCTGAGATTGCACAGCTCACACGCCAGCACAACGACGCTAACATTCTGGTTATGCCGGGACGCTTCATCGACAACAAGACAGCAGAGAAGATCATAGACGAATTCTTCAAGACTCCGTTCGAGGGCGGTCGTCATGAGAAGCGTGTAAACAAGATTGACTTGTAAAAGTTAGAAGCGTATTACAAGGTTTACTTGTAAAATTTTGACACACAAGAAAAGCTTACAGGAGACTATGACAACACGCCATAGCCTCCTTTTTTATAATACTTAAAAACGACAATGAAGAAAATTCTTATTTCTGCATCTATATTCGCATTGAGTCTGACAGCGAATGCGCAGGGACAATTCATATCCGACACCAACTACCGCAACACCGTGGAGAACATCTTCAAGGAGCGCGTAAAGACTGTCGGCAAGACATTCTATAACACACAGAAAGAAAACCTGACCGCCGACGAGCAGGAAGCATTGAAGTTCCTCTATGCCTACATGCCGCTTGCCGACGTCACCGACTACCCTACCTCGTTCTTCGCCGACAACGTGCGCATGTCATTCAAGGCTCGCAAGGAGATGCCTTGGGGCAAAAACGTTCCCGAACTGCTTTTCCGCCACTTCGTTGTGCCTATCCGTGTCAACAACGAGGCTCTGGACAATGCACGCTCGGTGTTCTACAACGAATTGAAGGGCCGCATCAAGGGCATGTCGATGATGGACGCCATCATTGAAGTGAACCACTGGTGTCACGAGAAGGTGACATACCAACCTTCTGACGCCCGCACATCGGCGCCTCTCGCAACGCTCAAGACCGCAACCGGACGTTGCGGCGAAGAGAGCACGTTTGCCGTTGCAGCGCTCAGAGCCGTAGGCATACCTGCACGCCAGGTTTACACACCTCGTTGGGCTCACACCGACGACAACCACGCCTGGGTAGAGGCTTGGGCAGACGGCAAATGGTACTTCCTCGGTGCCTGTGAACCAGAACCGGTGCTCAACCTCGGTTGGTTCAATGCGCCGGCTTCGCGAGCAATGCTCATGCACACACGTGCTTTCGGCGACTATAACGGACCTGAGGAGGTGATGCTGCGCACAAGCAACTTCACAGAAATCAACCTCACCTCCAACTATGCACCGGTTGCGCCTATCGACTTCTATGTCAAGGACAGCGAAGGCAAGCCGGTAGAGAACGCCCGTGTCGAGTTCAAGATTTACAACTACGCCGAATTCTTCACAGCTGTAACAAAATATACCGACGCAAACGGTCACACCTCGCTCTCTGCAGGCATCGGCGACTTGGTTGTTTGGGCGTCGAAAGACGGCAAATACACCTACCAGAAGGTATCATTCGGCAAGGACAAAGAAACCATACTCACCCTCCCAGGGGGTGCACCTACCAGTTCTGTTGGTGCACTTGAGACAAGTGCACCCCCTAAATGCACCTACTTAGACATCGTTCCGCCGAAGGAAGATCCGCAGCTACCATACGTCAGCGACGAGATGCACAAGGAGAACCAGCGCCGCTTTGCTCTTGAGGACAGCATTCGCAAGGCATATACAGCAACGTTCCCCACTATGGAGGAGGCAAAGCGCATCAATGAGCGCGGCGCCGAGTACATCGTCAAGTCGCGCGGCAACAAGCAGACCATCGTCGACTTCATCAAACGACACAGCGACAACGAAGACCGCGTGATGGGCATACTCGCCACACTCAGCGACAAAGACTTGCGCGACATCACAACCGAGATTCTCGAAGACAGCTACAACGCAACAACCGACCAGCTCTCGCCGCGTGTTGAGGACGAGCTGATTACAATTCCGTTCAAGCAGTACTTCGAGAAGGCGTTCAGCAAGAAGGCAGCCGACGCTTTCCGCGCCGACCCGATGAAGCTCGTAGAATGGATAAAGAAGAACATCCGCCTCAACCCCGACAAGAAGGCTCTGCGCATCGCACAGACTCCGGTTGGCGTTATGAAGTCGAAGATTACCGACGAGCGTTCGCGCGACATCTTCTTCGTCGACGTGGCTCGCAGCCTCGGCATCGAAGCACAGAAGGACGCTGTGACGGGCAAGATACAGTACAAGAAGAACGGCGAATGGCAGGATGTGAAGTTCGACAACACAGCCGAGAAGACATCTACTGCTGCCGCGCTTGGCACAATCGTGCTGGCATACGAGCCTACAAAGCTGCTCGACAATCCGAAGTATTACAGCCACTTCACAATCAGCCGCATAGAGAACGGCACGGCTCAGCTGCTCAACTTCGATGAGGGTCAGGCTGACATGGGCAACGGCACTACATGGAGCAACACGTTCAAGAACGGCTACAAGCTCGACGCCGGCACATACATGCTAACCACGGGTACACGTCTTGCAAACGGCAGCGTACTCGCATCAAACCGTATCTTCGAGATTGTAAAGGGTCAGACAACAACCCTACCTCTTGAGATTCGCCAAAACACCAACGAAGTGTCAGTAATCGGTTCGTTCAACTCAGAGAGCCTCGTTACAAAGGACGGTAAGGAAGTAAGTCTGCTCTCACAGACCGGTCGCGGCTATTACGTTGTGGGCATCCTCGGCGTAGGTCAAGAACCTACCAACCACGCTCTGCACGACATCGAGAAGATGAAGGAAGCGTTCGAGGCATGGGGCCGTCCGGTAGTGCTGCTCTTCGAGAGCGAAGCCGACGCAGCCAAGTTCAACCACGACGAGTTCCCGGGTCTGCCGTCTACCGTGCAGTTCGCCCTCGACAAGGACGGATCGGTACGCAAGCAGATTGCACGTGAGATGAAGCTGATGAACGAGAAGCAGATGCCGATGTTCATCATCGCCGACACATTCAACCGCGTAGTATTTGTATCGCAGGGCTACACCATCGGACTCGGCGAGCAGATGCAGGGCGTGTTCAAGAAGTTGTAAACAAAACATTTATACTAAAAATCGGTCATTAGAAATTGGGCTACAGCTCAGTTTCTAATGACCGATTTCTTTTATCCTACATCGTTTTTGCTTAGTAACCTGAGTTCGGGATAAGCGACAGTCGTTTTTCTTGCTATG
>ULUS01002970.1_pt1 | contig 10588 bp, 9 predicted proteins | sample 1958761 | NCBI WGS metagenome assembly ULUS01 (sample SAMEA4835767, study PRJEB28245) | human gut metagenome | biome: gut microbiome; material: fecal sample | place: Denmark | collected 2008
AATTAAGTATGCACTAAATTAATTCCGCCAACAGGTTAAAGAATTAGGTATTTCATTTACGTCTTTAACATCAGATGAAAAGAAATCGATAGTTCGTCCGAAACAAGAAAAAACGAATGAGTCACCAATAATCGTCAATCTGATTTCATGTGAGGAGAAAGAGAATGAATTATTTCTACGATTTAACAAGTCTGGCATTGAAGGAAAACTGACACTCCTAGATGATGCACAGAATGTTATCTGTAGCTTTGATATTATCACCAAAGAAGAAACTACAATCACAATAGGGAACATCGGAGAAGGGACATTACATATAGCTGTTCTGAAAAATGACGATACGGAAATATCAAATCGAATTATAGTTATTAAAGAAGTCGATGTGGAACGTGGCAATCCCGATCCCCAACGAAGGAAGTTATCAAGTTTATTAGATGATGCCGATTTGTTGGAGAATATGGGTCATATTTTGGGCTATATTGAATTTGACGAAACGGACAAAAAAGTAAAATCCGCCACATTCAGTAAGTCATCTAAAGAAGATGCTGAAGATGATGCCATTGTTACCCGAGATAGATTCAACGAATTAAAAGATAGTGAGTTGAGTGTCAGCATGCACTCCGGCGTAAGAATACTTGCTTATCTTCAACAGATACTATTCCAAAAAGAAGGGGATGCACAATCCGATGACGAATTATTAGATTTTGAGGAAGAGGGTGATGATAAGGAAGTTCCTAAAGACGATAATGGAAGAAATAGCTATCAATCCGATGCTAATGATGCTTCAAGGATGCAATTAGATGTTGTCAATTTTTTGAAGAAAATGCAGAATTTCTTATTAGAAAAGACAAAAGACCGAAGCCTCTATGGTGAAATTAATCCTGCCGTAAATAAGCCAAAGCTTATAGCCATCCCTGGATTAAATGCTGCGTCATCTCTTGCAATTGCGTCAAGGGCTGTTGTTTGTATGATGAACAGATATGCCCCACATATCACTAAGGTAAAGGATATAAAGGATTTACTTATAAAAGATGCAGGAGTTTTCATTTCTTTATATGCTAATATGTTTCCGTCTGATGATTCGATAAGAAGCCGTAAAACGCTGGAGATATTAAAAGATGCTACAGTTGATTTGTTAACCGCAATGTGCTTCTTCTCCTTTTCGAAAGACGATTCATCAGTTCCACAATTGATACTGAATAGTTTGGAAATGTGGAGAGGAAGGAATGAACTCAATGATATTATACCATTGGTTGAAGGACAGTTACAAAAACTTAACTCCATCTTTTTAAATGACAGGACAATCAACCAGATTCGTCTTATAGCTAATGCATATTTAAGGCAAGAAACGCCAATCGAAGAGTTTTCTACATTCTGTCCTTTGGTTTATCAATTACGGAAAGGATATGGCTTTCTTGTCATTGACAACATACAACGTACAGACAAAGGATGGAGCTACTCATATCATTCTCCTTGGTTTGATGACAAAATTGACAACATAACATCTTCTAAGTATAAAGGGTATTATGAGTTCTAACGTAAATCCTTTGTTTTTAAAAAAATGACTGCCATCCTGATATGTGGGGCAGCGTCGTACATATCAGGATGGCAGTCACTCACCCATATACAAATTCCTCTCAGATAGCTTCTGATTACTACTTCAACCAATGACGGAGCAACTGCAATAGACACCAGAGTGAATATAGCGAAGTGGCGTATGAGATACCAGCCCACCACCAGAATACCTTGGGCGACAGGAACACTCCTTGACAAGACTTTATGAAACACATGATTTCTTCGTTCTGATTGCGAAATTCTTGTAGCTGCAACCTTCTATGGCTGGCAAGTAGATCGGTCTCAGACAGAATCAGTTTCTCTCTTGCAGATTTAATGGCATTCTGGCATTCATCAGTCATTTCAACCTTTAGCACTGTTGATTCGGCTCGTGTAACAGCGCGACAGAAAGCGGAAACAGCTGTATTCATACTGTCTTTGGCTGCATTCAATGCCTTCACCATATCCGTTCCATCTTTGGACGCTTTCTCAACTTTTTGAATGCTATCGTGCAAGTTGCTTATGGCTTGCTTAAGAAGTTGAAGTTCATTGTCAAGGTTAGCCTTTTGTTCCTTGATCTCTTCCTTTTTGTTGATTTCCTCAACAAGGTTATCATACTTATTTCGGCTCATGATAGTTTTGTTTTTAACGGTGAATTCCTTTGGATTTTCTTTCAGACCTGCCCATTGGCTTGCATAGCCAGGTGGCATGTTGGGCGCAGCGTCGAGCCCTCTCACGCTCATCCTCATCATCGTCCTTTCCCCAGTTTGATGGTGTGGAGCCACCGCCACCACAGGATTCAGAAACGGTTGTGGCTGCATCGACGTAGTTCATGAACAGCAGCATAGCCACATTCAAGACTTTTTCAAATGGCACAGATCCGTCAGGTGATTCAATGGTCTCCTTCATAGCCGTGTATGCTTCCATAGGCATTGTGATGGAATAATTCTTATCACCAACAGACAATATCTTCCTGAATACAGATGGCATTTCTGGTTTGGATTGGGCGACGCTCTGACGTGTAGAATTGTGTTCTGGGAACGACTTTCGTTCTGTAGTCTGAGTGGTGCCAATAGTATAACCCGGCTTGTCAACACTTGGAGCTACAGGACGATGCTTCTTCCATGTGGCTTCAAGTTTAGGAACGGTCAAGTTACGACCTTTGCCCAGCGTGGAAGATTTGAAACGGGAGTTACCACGAAGTATGGTATATCCATGTAATACTCCTTGCTTGTCACGTTGCTCATGGACTTTGTAACCACGACTTTCAAGCCCGTGCTTATAAGTGTTCCAGTCATAACTCGCCATTCCACGGAGTATGTTGTAACAAGCTTCCGTTATCTCCTTCTCGTGTGCCTCGTGAATATCCTCGGGCAACTCCCATCCACGTTCAACGTTGATGGTATGGGCAGCCTTGACTGCACTATCGCCAATAAAAGAGTCGTTCATCAGGTTCCCGTCAAGGTCGATGCGGTTGATGAGGATGTGCAGGTGCGGAATGCCAGACTTCGCATCAAAGTGAAGACAGGCGAAAATCTGTGCTCTGTCCAGATTGAACTTGCCTTTTCCTTTCTTCTTGCCTTCCTTGGCTTGGACTTCTTTCTTGAACTCATCAAGAAACCGAATCGCATAGTCGTACCAGTCTTTGAGTGTCCATCCCTTTGTTTCTTCAAGGGATGGGGAAACCTCCATCCGAAGGGTCGGCTTGGTGACAGGCTTGCGTCTGAATTTCGGTTCGTACTTCTGATGGATGGTTTCCATCGCTCCCCACATGGCGAGAGGAGTAAGCCCCTCGCCAAGGTTACGTGTCAGCACTATGTCTGCACGATTATGCTTAGTGGCATAGTTCGTCATGGCTGACCCATGCGATATAGACCTTGCTTTTGCTATCATACCATTATCTTTTGAATATTCCTTCTATTTCTACTAATCTGCGGATAAGACTGTTTACACCTTCAATCCATTGGCGCATGAACTGCTCGTTGCGGAAGTACTTCTTACGTTGTTCCTGGGTAGTGCCATGAAGGGCATTCTTAATCAGGACCAGTTCGCCACGGGCAGCTTTCAGCGACATCAAGGCTTCAGCCTCCTTGTCGCTCATCATCACCTTTGGCTCCTGTCCTAGAGAGGTGTCGTGGATATACTGGCTTTTCTTCAGTCCACAGGCAGAAGCCATCTCTATAATTCTCTTGTTCTCTTCGGGCGTATAGCACACGGTGATGCGAGGATTGCGCCCCTTATGTTTTACATCTTGTTTCATTTCTAAATACTTCAACTTGTTAGTTATAATAGGTTTGGTCAACCCAATGCGAGCCTGCGAGTATTGCAAGAGGTCAAATAGTCTGGCAAGTAGTGAAGCAGATTGTCGGACATTGACACTTCTTGTTTAGAGAGTACGAAAATTCGGGCTACTCTCGGGTTGTTACGAAAGCATAATAAAGTTATATGCTATCGTCGGTATTCTCCTCGACTAAGGAAGAAGTGGTAGCATCCGTCCCTTCCTTTTCCCTTTCGTTATTCTCATTTAAGGAAAGGGATAAAGAACCGACACAATTGACATCATTGGTATCATTGTCAACAATAGCATCCGTGCTTTTGTGGTTAGCCTTGATGCGTTGCTCGACCTGATGATGACGTGAGTAATGTGAGTTTCGTATTGCCTGATTACCAATGTACCAACTGGCGATACAATGAACCGTAAAAACAGTTGTTCGACAGTTCGGTACAGATGATACCAGTCCTACCTCATGGAACATATCAACAATCTTGGATGCCGTCTTGCGGTTGCACTTCCAGAGTTTGGCAAGTTCCCCTTCCGATATTGCAAACTGCCCTGGGGTTAGGTCAACTGAATACTCTTTTTTCTCATAGTGCGTCGGCTCCTTGACTGCCAGTTGCAAGAATGTGGCAAAGCACTTCATGCGGTCAAATCCTTGTGGATAGTTAGACAGGAAATCCAACTGTAGGTCTGATAGAAACAGACCATAAGATAAATCTTCTTTATACATAGTTTCTTTCTTTAATTTGTTATGGGTATGGACACCCTTCGTTTTTATAAATCATTTGTAGGTCTACTCATCTTTTAGTCTGCAACTTGTAGATATTAGTTCCTTCTTGTTAGTACTCTATCCATATAGTTATTCTATTGATAATTACTATTGTAGATAATGTAGAAGAAGTATGAGGGTATCACGAATTGTGAATCAAGTCGAATGCCATGTAATCAGAATAAAGACTGACTCCATAGGCAGCTTCTACGGCTTCAAAGTCAAGGCAGAATGCCTGAACTGGCTTTTCGCTGAGACGTGGTTGACATTGGAAACATTTGGCTTCGAACTGCCGTGGCCAGTCTTTCACATTCTCTACCGAGGCAAATCTGACGCTATTAACCTTACCTATATACTCTGGAGAGTTTTCAAGATAATACTTCAGTGTATTCTCAGGAATGACTTTCTCACGGGTCTTTTGAAGGTGGAGTACATAGAGAGCAAACATACGGCTGTTGGTTGGAATCATGAGAATCTTCTTGGCATTGCCGTATTCCCTAGTGACGGTCTGCCGTCTGCCATCCATCTTGATGTCAACCTTCAGACTGGTATATTCGTGGATGCGATAATCGCAAAGACCGTATATCTGATTGTCGTGTTTAAGATAGTCAACGGTCTTCCAGAAAATGCTCAGCTCATTGCTATGCAAACATTCCTCATTCTGATATTCCACACCATTCAGTACTGTCTTGAAGACTTCCTCAAATGTAAAAGGAAACTGAATATGATGCTGTACTGCCATATAGGATGCCAACACAACAGACCAGTTATGAAGGATTCGCTCATCAATGCAGAATGCCAATGATGTGCAGATGTTTTTGACGGCCTGTTCATAACAATCTTTATAGGACTGCTCAAACTGTGTCCGAACCTGTAACAGTTCAAGAACAACATTAGATGTCCCTTCATACTCCCAATCTTTTAGGACACGAAAATTCTCTTTCTCTTCAGTAGTATGCGTGTCTTTGTGGAAAGGCAACACACATTGGCGAGAATACAAGGCAATATCAACAGTAGGCTTCTCCTGCCCACTGACAATCACGCCACTGAGGACTTTCGACTGTTCTCGTTTGCGAGTCTCAATGTCAAGCTTACTGCGTCCCTGGCAATCCCAAAGTCCTTTCAGCAGTTCAATCTTCTCCACGTCAATATCGTTCTTGTATTCGTCAAGATGCATGATGGCATCCTCGGCTTGTGACAAGACGGTTGCAAGACTCGGCATAGTAGATGTACGAAGGTTCGGATGATCACCATTATAGACGAACACACTTTGCAGCAGTTCACCAAAGGCGGTCTTCCCAGTTCCCTTTGGGCCAAACAGAAAGAGTGTGGGGAACTCTCGACGATGACGAATGATAATGTCACGAAAGAGACATACCACTATGAAGCAGATACCGATGATGGCATTGTCGCCATAGACCAACCGCATTTGTGTGGCAAACTGAAAGAAACGCACTTTGCTCTCTGGCAGATGAATGAACTTCTGTTCAAAGAGGAACTTTTCGCTATTATCTTCATTCATCTTGGAGAAGGCAGGGAGATAGAATGAGCCTAACGGACTTCCCAAGCGCACAATTCCTTCCTCGTTTACAGGGTGCCATTCACCATTGAGAATGATGCCGTTCCCAAAAGCGAAGAAACCTATCTTCTGCCATCCAAGAGTAGAAATCTTAGTGATGACCTCCATACTGGAATAGAGGATGCCTCGCAGCTTGTTGAACTTGGCCGACGTACCGTACCACATGAAGTTTACTTCGCGTTCAATACGGTTGCGGAATTTCTGCAACACTGTCATTTCCTCTATGCTGAACTCTATACGAACTTCAAAGCCCATGACATTTCGAAGAATGAATACACGTGATGCTGATGCACCATCTCGAATCAGGTAGAGTGGAATCATGATGAAGTTGGAGATTTCCTTCTCGCCCTCCTTGGTATAACCATAATAGCAGTTGTTGCCAACCTTAATCTCAGTGCCTTTGAAAAGGGCAGCATATTCTTCATCACTTATGGCAGAACTGACAACTGGGGCAGGCATGGTTTGAATGCCCATGATTTCACGCTTCCACATGTTTTCATGTCCATAGACATTGATGAGTTTATCTGTGTATGACTCATGAAGGACTTTGTCAGGAATTGTCTTCACAAGATCAACGACCTCATGGATAGCTTTTGCCTGTTGTGGAATGTTTTCCCCGTCAAGATTTATGACTTTTGAAGCATACCACATAACAAAGTCTTGTCTGGTTAATTCTTCCAGTTTGTCTTTTGAAACCAGGTATGAATCAGGGTCATTTTTCCAATCACCGATTGGAATTTCCTGTATGGTTACAGTAAAACCAAGGGACAATGCTAATTTCCCTGTGCGCATGGCACTAGCGCATCCGACACCAAAGTGCTCTCCTTCTTTTGGAATATCACTATCTGGAATGATGTTGAGTCTGCTCGTTATGCGTTTCAACATACTGAGTTGTGCTTCTGTCCATGAGGAGCCGAGAGGCGCAACAGTATTAGAAGCGCCAATGACCTGCAAACGCATTACGTCTGGCGCTCCCTCTACCAAGTTCAACACACCTGCTTTTGATGCTGCGTTCCAGGCCACATCAATACCGAATAGACTATTGCTCTTATCATATATAAGAGATGTGGATGAGTTGATATATTTGGGCGCATTAGTGTCATTGGCCAGAATATCAGGAAGAATCCTTGCTGTAAAAGCAATGATCCGACGTTGCTTGTCCCGAATAGGAATCATTATACGTCCGCGGAACGTGTCATAAACATCATCGCTCATGCTTTTCTTCTTGACAAGTCCTAATTCAAGCAAAAGATCTTTGTCGAGTCCCTTCGCCTTCGCCCACAGGGAAAAGGTGTCCCAACTATTGCTGGCATAGCCGATACCAAATGAACGGATATACTCAATTGGCCATCGACTGGCAGCATAGTCTAAAGCCTTGCGCGACTCTTCTGTGTCTTTGAATAGAGTTTCAGCAAAGAACTTGGCAGCATAGTCATTGATGATGAGCATTGACTCTCGCTTGCGTTGGTCTGCATCATCAGCCATAGAACATGAATTCTCAGGAATCTCAATGCCATACTTAATTGCCAATATCTTCATGGCTTCAACGAAGGAGATTTTAAGATGTTCCTGCAAGAACTTTATCACATCGCCAGAGGCATCACAAGCGAAACACTTGTAGATGCCCTTAGCAGAACTGACGGTTAATGACGGAGTGCTGTCATTATGGAATGGGCATAGTCCTATATAATTCTGCCCCTTCTTGGTCAAGTGAACATATTCACCAATGACCTCAACGATGTCGGCTTTTGCCTTAATCATTTCGATGATATTAGAAGCGATTCTCATAGCTTATTACAATGTAGGTTGTTTTCTTCGATTGTTCACATATTCCTCTGCTTCTTTACGTAAGTCCTCCTGAGACTTGTGCTGCTCCTTTGAGAGCCAAGCGTCAAGTTCTGACTTGACGAAATAGATGCGCTTTCCAACTTTATGATAAGGTATCATGTTGTTGGAGGTCCAACCATAGATGGTCTGAACAGCTGGATGACCAGGTATGTATTTCTGTGCCTCGGTTACATCCATGCGCTGGTCATCATCCTTACTATTACCTACAGATGCCGAAATCTTTCTGTTGATGGCATCAAGTTTTGCTGACAGAATCTTGTTGTCTTCGAGAAGATTCGCCATCAGCATGGGAATCATTTCAAAGGTGGGAACGCCATTCGACGTATGTTTTCTTTCTTCCATTTTAAATGAAGTTTGATGTTAATACTTTGCGACTGCGCAGTCAGCATTTGTTTGAATTCGGTTGCAAAGTTAGTGTGAGAAAAAGCCCTTTACAAGGGCAGAAAATGGGCCAAAATCTTCCCGTATGCAGTTCCGTATTAACAAGTATCAATAAAAAACCGAAACTGCTTGAAATCAGGCGGTTTCAGAAACATCATTTAACAATAAAAATCGAAAATAATTGAGATACGGAATGACCCACGTAGAGCTTCCGTAGGCTATTCCGTGTGAATGGAAGTTAAAAACAAGCCAAACTACCTAAGTGGCAATATAGGTAGCTTGGCTAACAAATAACGAAAGGTTTATATTACATCGCTTTTCAAATCGAGCTTGATGGCATCGGCGGCTTGTTCTTTCTTCGGATCTACAACCTTGGTATAGATTTGAGTGGTGCGGATATCTGTATGTCCCATCATCTTTGAGATTATGTAGAGATCTGTTCCTTCTGTAAGTTGATTGGTGGCAAACGAATGGCGGAAACAGTGGAACGTGATGTGTTTCTTGATGCCAGCAGCTTCAACCCATACCTTGACAGGTCGATTGATGTAAGACGGGTCTTGCAGGCCTTCGAATACGAGTCTGTCAGGTTCCTGAGGTTCTCCACAGATGAGATAGGCTTGCTCTGATATAGGCATATACTCAACACCTCCTGTCTTCTTTTGAGTGAAGTTGATGCGGTAGTGGTCTCCTTCCTTCGATAACTCCTGCCATGTCATCTTGCGGATGTCGCAATGTCGAAGTCCCGTCAACGCACTGAAAAAGGCAGCTTTTTTAAGCATAGGATAGTTACAAGGTGTAGCAGCAAGAAGATTTAGTTCATCGATAGTCAAATATTCTCGACGACTTTCTTCTTCAGGTACACCCTTCACTTTTGCAGCAAGGTCAACATCAAGATAACCGTCAATAAACGCTTGATGTACAGCTGCCTTGAATATAGAGAAATAGGTGGATGCCGTGTTTTGAGAAATGATACCAGACTTACCTCCTCCTTGTGGTGCTGTCAGCAAGAACGTCTTGAAACTATCAATTAGGCGTAGGTCAATCTTGGAGAATGGGAGCGGTTTGCCTTCCGTGTAGATCTTCATGAGTTCATGCACTCTGTTCCAATTGACGATGATAGACTTAGAACTTTTCTTGTGTCTGGTTTCAGTGACTTTTGCAAAATAATCGATGAAGTTTACCTGTCCTTTGGCCTTCTTCTCAACCATTTCTTGGTCTGTGTCGGTGTAGAGTTCTGCACTATCGCATTCATGTTGACGGAGATTACGCACATTGTCAGCAAAGATACATGTTTCACGGTCTGTCTTTGAACGACAGATGATGATGCCATTCATATCCCGTTTGGGCTTGTAGGTCTGGACACCATCCTTATCTATACGGGCAGGACGAGTCTTATCCCACATAGGAGTGGTGATAACACGGTTTAGGTACTCGCGTTCGCGACAAGGCTTGTCATGGCCTGGTTTGAACACAGGATAGGCTTCTAGGTAAAGATACCATTCGTCGCGTAACTCTGATTTGCGGAGCTTGACGGAAACCTTGGTGTGGAGCATTGCTTTCTTCATTTTATGTCTGATTTATAGAGGTTATCAATTTCTTCTTTGGGTATATAGACAAAGTTGCCTATCTGTCTTGATGGGATAGAGTATTTGCGAACATGCGCCCATACGGAACTATCGTTGATGTGATACTTCTTGCAGATCTCTCCAACTGTATAGCAATTCTCAGGTTCGAGATTGTATAGCTTGGGTAAGGGTTTAGCCTTTTCTGCTTTAATAGCATCGCGCGTGGGTATAAGCTTCTCCAAATCCTCACGTTTGATTCTTGTAAGACGAGTCCCAAGGTTTATAGCTGGGATTCTTCCTTTCCTAATAAGCCTGTAGATGGTGTCTCGTTCAACTCCAAAGATAGCAACAGCTTCCTTGACCGAGATATATTCTCTGGCATCTGGAATCTGAAGGATGATACGAGACAAAGTTTCTTCTCTTTTCTTTGCGTCGAGTTGCCGTTTACGGAACACGTCACCACAACGCTTGCAGCAAAATTGTGAGTCAAGTGTCTTCGCAATGAAGACTTTCCCACACACTTTGCATTTCCGTCTGATTTCTAATGCAATACCTGGCATAATTCTGAACTAATTTAGGGGTTATCGTTTAATTCTAAGAATTCAATATCTATAGAC
>ULUS01027945.1_pt1 | contig 10582 bp, 10 predicted proteins | sample 1958761 | NCBI WGS metagenome assembly ULUS01 (sample SAMEA4835767, study PRJEB28245) | human gut metagenome | biome: gut microbiome; material: fecal sample | place: Denmark | collected 2008
TTCGCTTGCCGAATATCCCCCCGTTGGCATAATCCTTGCCAACAAAGGGTTGAAAGAAAATATTCCTATTCATCTTTTAAACTTTATAATGTTCCACACCGCTTATTGTCTCAGGCAACAAATACCTTTCTATGTCCAAGCCAAAACTAAGGGTCTGATTAGCTATCGCCTTTGTTGTGAGCTCTGTTCCGTTAGTCTCAATCCATGTCACCTTAGCAGAAAGGACATCATTATCATCAAGTTTTGGAGTATGTTCCCCATTACCTAAGGCAAAGTTTAACTTAACCTTATCTCCAACGGTTAGTTTACCAGAGACAACATAACCTATACAAGTAGTACCTAATTCTCTATAGTTTAATGTTGCAACAACTTCTATTGAAAGTGGAGCATTGGAATTATCTACCTGTTCCAACAAAGTTGGCAAAATATTGTGGTCTATGTCTATTGTTGGATTAAAATTGCATAGCTTAGATGTTACTAAAGCCTCCATTTTCTTAACGACTTTGAATTCACTATCATCCTTCAACTGCCACACCTCAGGACTTATCCCTATATCATGCTGAAGTTTATCTATGATTGAGCGATAGTTTATATTTCCTCCTACAGTACAGCTTTTAACTACTCCTAAACAATAAAAGTGGATATTGCACCAAGACTTCTTTTCAAAGTAGTCTTCAATATCGTCATAATCATTATCCATATCGAAATAATCATCTTCATCGTCTTCACCCGTATCTTCATCATCAAGCAAATCTGGTTGATGGTTATAGGTATAAAGAAAATCTTGATAATCTTCTTGCGAGATTCCACATTGTGGAAGCCCACAGCAATCAGATAGCATAGACTTTACAGTCTTATAATCGCTACGTTCCAACCACAGTTTATGGTGAGAATCCTCACTTGGGGCTACTTTTTCCAAATTTCCTAATTCTGCAAGAATGCTATCAACATGAGCGTATGCTTTTGTTATACTATTCTTGTACTTTGCCGCTTCGTCCAAAAGTGAAACCAAAGCCGTAAATAATTGGCAATAATAGTTTATTAGATGGTGAGCATAAAAATCTTTATAGATATAATGCAATGCCTGCTGCTGTTCGTTAGCATCAGCATCGGTAGAAACACCTTCCTCTATCCAGTCCATAGCCGAATATTCTTTGTACATTCCGTCAAGCATCTCAAAGGCTGACGCAAACTCATTCTTTTCCCAAAGTTCTTGAGCTGTCAAGAACTTCTCATTTAAGACATTTATATCTTTCATTGCTAAATAGTTATTTTGTGTTCATACTACCACATTTCGGGCATTTCACAGGATAAGAAGCCTTTTACTGTTTTTTCCAAGAAATTATAGTAACGGGGCGATGATTTTTGTAATTTGTTGATGTATTTCATAAGTACTTATGCTTATTTAGTCCAACTTCCTAAATTCAAAATCATTCTGGTTGCAGCATGCTTTTTTGTAGTCGAAGGCGTAGATGCGCATGTAGACTTCTTGAAGTTCTTTGGCACCGTTGTAGAATGGTGTGGTAGTATGCTGCTGAGTAGTTACCGTCACTACCATATCGGGGGTTAGTACGGTGCCGTTGGAACGCTTGATGCGCTTCGGCCTGACTTGAAAAACCTTACTCATAGTCAATTCGTTATATTACTCCAATTAGTTGTGATAAGTTTTACACAACTTATTGGAGTATAATTATTACGCTTTACATTTTATTTCTTCTAACTCTTTTGCGCGTTCTTCAGAAAGTCCTAATGACTTGATTTCTCTATCCAGTAAACGACGTACGCTATTGGGAATAATACCGTTTTCGAACACCTCATCAAGGATTTCCAAATACTCTTGTTCTTCTTTTGTAAAAGAAGTTTGCGAAGCTTTGACCATAGATTCAATCTCTTGGGCACGAGCTTCTGACAATCCTAATCTTTGGCGCTTGCGGTCCAAAAATCTACGCATATGTTCATCTATCTCATTACCATCTTCTATGCAGAGCTCAACTTCACTCTTGTAAGCCAACTCTTCTTCAGAAAGACCGTCAGTATTCTGTATCATAGAAGCAGACAAAGAGTCCTTTACAATCGTTTCTAATTCTATGGCACGGGCTTCCGACAATCCGCTTTTTTGTCGCTTACGTTCCAGAAACTTACGAGAATGTTCATTTATTTCATTGTCATCTTCTAAACAGAATCTGACTTCTTCCATATATTCCTCTTCTTCTGGTAAATATTCATTCTGTAAAGGAATGTTGGGATGTGCATTGTCTTCAAAATCCTGCAAAGGTTTGAATTGCATATCTATTTCCCACTCCATCTCTTCTGTCTTACTGAATGTCTTATCTTCTTTTTTGTCATATGTGCCACTTGCCTTTATAGACAAATACTCAACAGATCCCTTTATAGACAGCAATTCACTATTTGTAACATTTGTAGTTTCTGTAGAAGATACTCGTTCAATGTATGACAGAATATTACCTGTTAAGCGTTGCTTTACCAATGTTTGCCACGTAGGGTCTGAGTCCAACCAAACCAAGCCCTCTGGACAAAATGGTTTCTCCATAGGAGAATAGCGTTGCACAAGTTCTACACCATCTTTAGTTGAAGACGTTTCAGCTTTATTCAGAACTTTATTGCCGCTTAATCCTATATTTAGATTTTTTATGCCAAGGTTCACGGATATGTCTTTTGCCGAATCATATGTGTTCGATATATCCCTTCCTTTAATTCTTTTGAATTTTATCTCCACTGCGCCAAGACATTGTGCTAGATAACACAACTCACGGACCTTCTCCATGAATAATTGCTCTGTCGCGTTTTCAAACGGAATGCATGTACCCGGCTTTAGGGGATGACCAATATATAGCGTGTTTGGTTGAGGATGCCCTACAGGAAAGTTGATGTAGTCTGGTATTCTGTTCACAGGAAATACCCATTTAATATGGTCTGAGGAGTCCTGGCAGCCAGAAATATGCTTGTCATTGTTCACTGTGAAAATAAACTTTCGTTCATTGTAATCAATGTCCAAGAAAAGCCTTTCGTCTTGCATCAAGTTTTCCATCAGTTGCCCATACTGTTCCTTAGCCTCTTTCTTTAAATCGAAATCGGTAGATTCCATTGCTGCAATAAAACAGTTGCATGCGACACGTGTATTATCGATTTCTTGTTCTATTAATCCTTTTTCTTTGTAGAGTGAGAATCTGTAAGGATCTTTATCATCACACAAGGCTAAAGCTTCGTCATATGCTTCAATGGCATCTTGCATATAAGAGCTTTTGTTAATTGTATCGTTTTCTCCTTTGTCGTGAAGAATATGTGCAAGGTAGGTATAAGACAGACATTGATGATCTGCATCTGAAGCGAAATCTGATATTGCTTGTTTCGCCAACTCTTCAGCTTCGTCATACTGTCCTTCTTCAATATAATCGTTTAGCAAATCAAATACCGTTTTTGTTTCAGTATGACCTGCCGATATCGCCATTTGAGTTAGAGCAGAAGCCAACCGTTGCGCATCGCAAATTAAACTTTGTGATTCTTCTGCGTATTTAAAAAATGCTCCAAGAGGAAGTCTGAAATACTCGTTTTCGTAATTCCAAATAAAGATAGCCATCTCGCGATATTCCACTTTGTTGATGTCGTTGAACTCGATATAATATTTGCTATCTGGCGAATCATTATCTGGAATATAAACGATTTGTTTGTCTGTTATGACCAGACCTTGATTTTTATTGCCCCAGAAAGAAGTGTCTCGTACCCATAGAATCTGTTCGTCTAGCCCTAGGTCAAAATTACTTCTTATAGAACTTTTTATCGTATCAGAAATGTCAAGCAGCAAACAATCGGTTCCGTTGTCACGATTTTTCATACCTCTGGCTGTGTCTGTTAAGATGGAAACCACTGATGCTGGTTTGGGCTTATCTGTGGTAGTCTTTTTATGTTCTATATCAGGCTCAATCGTACCTTCTTGCACGGCATTGATGATTTTTCTGACACGACTCATTTCTATGCCGTATCTCGCACGCAGTTCACCAAGCCTTTGCCATTCTGCATCGGGGATGTCGTTCCCGTATCTATTATAAGCTTTGTAAAACGCCTTTGAATAAGCTTCTTCCGAAAGTGATAATTTCATAATGCCTAATTATATTGTTTTCACAATTATTGATTTGTCTTGTCTCGCTGGATTAGATATTTTGCATATCTCAACTGCTTGTTCTTATGTCTGATTATGGCAATAGTTTCCCATATGATGATGATTAAGCCTATTCCCCAAAGAATTATGGTAAGGAAACCAATAGTATACCAAAATATGACTTTCCATTTGTTTATATCACCAGGGTCATCAACAGGGATTAAGTCTTTGTTCTCTGCATCTACCATACCTTGTTTTGCATTCACTGGCGACAATGACTTTTCCTTAATTTGAAGCTCGGAATCCTTTGCCGATGTCTCAACATTTGCGGTTGTTGTTTCTTCAGCTGGTTTATTGTCAACTACGGTTGTGACAATTGTTTCCTTTTTTTCAATCTTAGATTCATTCTTGATGGAGGTGCTATGAATTTCTGAAGCCTCCATTACGTTTCTTGACTCAGAAAGATTCTCTTTATTTTCAGCAACAGCTACGGTGTTTGCTTTTTCTTCTGTTTTTTCAACTGTAGCCGAAACGCATGCTCCTGCTTTGTCAGAATTGGCCTGATTCTTCACCAATTCAAATATTTCTTGAGAACGTTTAAAACTTATTCCCAACTCTTTTTCAATGACACTCAAATGCATTAAGTCTGCATCTGGTATGTTCTCTCCATATTTATTATAGAGGACTACTATTTTATCATAGTATTGCTTTTCATTTCCTTTAATGTTCATAATATTCCTTATTTTAGTCCAACTTCTTAAATTCAAAATCATTCTGGTTGCAGCATGCTTTCTTATAATCGAAAGCATAGATGCGCATGTAGGCTTCTTGCACCTCCTTGGCTCCATTATAAAAAGGGGTGGCGGCGTGCTGCATGGTCGTTACTGTCACTACCATATCGGGAGTGAGGACAGTACCATTTGAGCGTTTAAGACGCTTAGGCTTCACTTGAAATACTCTGCTCATAAGCATTGAGTTTTTAGGTTATTACATATTGCTGCTCCTGCTTTTCAACCGAAACAGCAGACCATTTACTTTTTTATACTGATATGCAGCTTATCTTACTGCAAAGTTCATGCAAACGGGCGCAATGAAAGCTTGCTTTCAAATGGCCGAGTGCAGTAAACCATTTACTTTCAAGGGGCAAAGATTATGCAAACGAGCGCAATGAAAGCTTGCTTTCAAATTGCCGAGTGCAGCTAATCTTCTGCAAAGATGGGAAATATCTGCGAACCAAACAAGTCCATAATGGTTCACAAGCGAAAAAGAATGGCGTGAACCCCTTCTTTCTTCACTCTCTTGTAAGTTAGGCTCTGGTAAAACCCGTAGAAAAGAAAATTCGAAAGAGGAATCCACACCATATGATGGTGCAGACTCGCTCAAACAAATTCACGTTCTTTCTACGTTTCAATTTACCAGATTTCAACCTACAGAACTGAATAGCTTGCTCGTGTCCACAAGATTATCTTGCTTCTCTGCATCATAGCGACTTCAAGCGAGGACTTTCACCTGCCCTGTCACTAATCCAATAGCAAATTTAGTAAAAATCTGATGAACCACCAAATTTTTCACAAGAAATCTCCTGGATTCCTCTTATATTTTACTTTTTAAGGACTCTTATCCCCATTTCTTCCTGCATTCATACCTTAATAAATATAGTTATTGTCATTTCATGCTGCAAAAGTACTATCCGGATGTGACAAAAACTGACATAGCGAGAACAAAATTCACTTATAAAAGATAACAATATGGCAACTATCATTCATAAATCCTATATCGACAAGATAGAAAGGTATCTTGGCAAGGAGACCATCATCGTATTGGTAGGTCAACGTCGTGTAGGTAAAAGCTGCATGATGAAGATGATCCGCGGCCGTAAAATACAATTACCCTATCTTTGCAACCGCGAGAGTTGTTTGAACTATTATGAAAAGTAAAGCAGGCAGAAGTAGTCTGACTTTCGCTAAATCGTTACCATAAATAAACCAGTCGAAACAACTACGCTGATTATTAAACTGATACAACTTTTTTTGATTATCTTCTACAAAGATAGTGCAAACGAGCGCAATGAGAGCTTGCTCTCAAATTGCCGAGTGCAGCCTATCTTATACAAAGATAGTGCAAACGAGCGCAATGAGAGCTTGATCTCAAATTGCCGAGTGCAGCCTATCTTATACAAAGATAGTGCTATGAGGAGGCGAATGCAAATCTATTCACAACCACTCACAATCCTCTCGTATTCCATTCACAATCTTTCACGGTCCACAGAGAGGGGGCGGCAGATTTCCGCCCCTCTCAAATAGTATTGACCCAAACAAGACGATTGGCATCTTGCGAGCTTAGAAACGAAAAAATCCATCCTAAGTAATGATCGCGCACGAAAGTAAGTAAGGATCGCGCAGGAAGGGAAGAGCGATCTTATTTGCCCGAGAGGACAAAGTTGGCAATATCGTCCATCACCTCCTCGGCAACATGTCCCGGGGTCTGGTATTCCTCCGGCATGCTTGCTCCCTCGCCCGACATAAACAGGTGGTTGAGCGACGGATAGGACTTCATCACCACTCCCTGGCGATTGCCCACAGCCTCGCGCCACGCCCGATAGTCGTCCATCGTCACTTGATAGTCGCGCTCACCCTGAAGGATCAGCATCGGCAGAGTCAGTCTCTGTGCTGTGGCTGTATCCGAATAGCGAGCATCCATATCGAGATAGACTTCGGGAGTCTTCGCCAAGGTGAGTTCGGTCAACTGGCGTGCCTCTTCTACCGAACGACCAAGATAAGCAAACTGGCGCTCCATCGCCGGTCGCAGTTTTCCTGTGGGAGCGGCAAGCAGGACGAGACCTGCCACAGCACCACTTCGCTCTGCGATACGCGGAGCCAACATGCCGCCCAAACTATGACCGACGATATAGATGCGGGAAGGATCGAGCGCCATAGTTTGAGCCAAGGAGCCTTTCACGAGACGGACGGCCGAGATGGCATCATCGACCGTCTCGTCGTCGTAGGTAAATCCAGCCGTTGCATTCGCAAAAAACTGCGGACAAACGAAAGTGCGCTTATCATAGCGCAGGACGGCGACACCACGACGCGACAAGCCCTCAGCCAAATCGCGGAAAGGAGCATTCGGGCCCATAGACTCATCCATATTGGAAGGACCGCTACCGTGGACAAGGATAACGACCGGCACCCGATCCTTGACCGACGAGGCCGACGGCATAGTGAGGCGGGCTGGCAATTGGATCGTGTCGGAGACATAGATATGATGGGCCGACTCCGTCTCGGTAAGCAGCGCCTTCTCATCGGTAAAAGTAAAGCCCAAAAGACTTCCCGACGGGTCGAAAACAACATTAAGAGTAGCTGAATGGCGCGGGAAAGTAATCTTGCGGGAATAAATCTCGCATCCCGCCATCTGCTGTATTTCCCACATCGAAGCCTCAACGGGATCTCCCAGCCGCTCCTCCATCGCACGAAGCTGGGCAGCGAACTGATCGGAAGAAAGATAAGGCGAGAAGACATCCTCCCCCTGCTTGTAGATACTATCCGGCTGATGCTGGACATAAAACTGGTATATACGCTCTGGCTTGGCGTATGCCTGCCGCATGGCATCGGCAAAACGCGACTGGGCCGAGACCGAGAGCGCAAGGCCCGTGAGGGAGAACAGACAGGCTGCTCGCTTCAAAAGATTCTTTGCATTCATATTTTAATAAACATAATAGAGGTTATATTGACACCAAAGTAATTATTAATTTCTATACCATTATATATATAGGGATACGGGCAAAGCCAAGACTACCTCGGCGACCGGGGACGTATCTCCGCATTGAGGTAATAACTACCCGACAGAGCCCTTCCCTTCCACTTGCCGTCGGGCGTAGGAGTGAAGTTCATGACGAAATCGCTACCGTTGGCTTTGCCACGAATGATCATTTCCTTTTCCGTGAAACGGACAGACATCTTGAGTTTCGTATCATAGTGGATGTTATGATAATAGCAGACGCCAGGAAAATAGTTGTCATCCATCTCAAACTTCAGCATGATAGGGTAAGAGCCCTTAGTATCGCTGAAAGACCCATCAAAATAGACATCGCGATTTTCCGTCATGTCTTTTTGATTACGCCCCAATCCTCACAAAGAACACATTGGCTGGTTCGGGCAGACGCCTCGCTACCTCCCCAACAGCAGGCGGTAGGCGTTCTGCTTGACCTTGTTCATCAAAGGCGTGGGATAGTTGGGGTGGCGAGTTATCCAGCCGCTGACGAGGGCGCGCGCCTCCTCGCTCCGATGGTGGGAGAGAAGCGCTGCCAACCAGTCGCCAGGGAAGAAGATGGCGCTGGTGCGCTGCACCTCCTCCAGGGCATCGAGGGCAGGAAGGAGGAAGCGGTTGTTATGGGGTTCGCTGATGGGGTCGTTGAGGAGCGAGAGGAGCTGCGCGGTCCAGGGCTCGACACGCCGATTCTCGACCTGGAGCAACGAGGCAAAGAGCGAATCCTGTACAGAAGGAGTGGTGTCGCAGCCACGCGAGACAAAGTCGAACTCCGCCCGCGCATCGTCGGTAGTGAGGCGAGCACGCTGACGAGACAAGATCTCCTGGCGCTTAGATGGCAGATACTGGGCCAGATGATAAGCCGCCCTCATCCAGTCGTTGACCGTCAGGAGTGGATTGTCGCCCTGCTGCCACTCCACAAACATCGAGTCAAGGACTGCCTCGGTCTGTGCCGACGTGGAGAGATAGCGCAACGAACTGGTACGGACGCCACGCAGGGAGTGGTGGCGGGAAAGATCAAGGAGCTTGCACTCCCCCACCCCACGATCGGAGGCATAGGGAAGGACCGACGTGGCATAGCCGACGAGCGACGTAGCTACCAAGGGATTGTCCTCCCGCTCCACGGCTCGCAACATCGTCTGGACAAGACTATCGGCAGCTATCCGCCCATGGAGATAGTTTTCATAGAGCGTCATGGCCGCACGGAAACGATCCACCTCGCTCATGCCTCCCTGAGAAAGACGCTGCTGGAGACTGGCGATCTGGGGCACAGCGAGCAGTTGGATGCCATAAGCCTCGAGCGCGATACCCGCCTGCTTCACCCATTGGCGGTCGAAGTCGGCAATGCCCGCCTGGGGAGCCTCCTTGCCCAAGATGTCGATGAGGTCGTCCCATGTGGCGTTGCCATAGCTGAAGCGGGACAGATACTCACGCAAGCCTCGCTGCAAAGCCTCTGCTCCCATACGCTCTTCGAGTTGCTGCATCATGATGGGGGCTTTGTGGTAGATGATATGGCCGTAGAGCAGGCCGGCATTCTTCAGATTGTCAAGCTGCTGCTGGATGGGGTGCGTGCCCTCCGTGCGGTCGATGGAAAGGGCAAGAGGATAGTGGTCCTTGAGGAAATTGAGCTCGTGGTTGACATGAGGAAACTGGTCGGCAGCCATCTTCGAGGCCATAAAGTTGGCGAAGACCTCCTTTGTCCACACATCGTCAAACCAGCGCATCGTCACCAGATCGCCAAACCACATGTGGGCCGTCTCGTGAGAGATGAGCTGGAAGCGACGCAACTCGTCGTCCTCGGTCGGCTGGGCACCCAGGAAGATGGTACGGGCGTTGAACTGTATCGCCCCAGGATGCTCCATGCCACCAAACTGATAGCCAGGGAGAACGACAAAGTCGTATTTGGAGAAGGGATAGGCAATGCCGGTATAGTTCTCCAGCCAGCGGATAGACCATGCGGCCTCAGCAAAGCACTTGTCTAGTTGCTTCACCTTCTCGGGATCGGTCTCTCGATAGAGTGCGTTCATTGTCCGGCCGTCGATGGTGGCCGTCTTGCGCTGAAACTTACCCGCGGCAAAGGAGAAAAGGTAGGTGGGGATAGGATGCTTGGAATCGGCACTCGTGACATAGTCCCACCCCTCGGGGAGGGTGAGCTGGAGCGAGAAAAGAGCCTTGAGGTCGGGCTGGTCAAAACAGGGGAAGACGCTACGCGCATTGGCTGGGACGAAGAGCGTATAGAGATAGTCGTCATGGCGGTTGAGGGAGGCGTCGCTACTCTCAAACGCCAGTTCAACACGGTTGGCACCCTTGCGAAGCAGACGTTTCGGGATGACAATATGCTCCTGCTCCACCCGCGCCTTCGGGAAGCTACGCCCATTGACGGAAGGCTGCCCCGTGAGCGATCCTGTGAAGTCGAGGACGAGGTCGCCCTTGCCGGCCCAATGGAAAAGGACCGTAGCCTTGCCGGTTACCCTCTGTGCTCGCTCGGCAGGGATGTGGAGGCGAAGCAGATAACTGACATTCGTGATTTCGCGGCTGCGCTGCTGGGCAAGCGCATGGGGGACGCCGTCGTCTATGGCCCACGAAGCCAAGGTCGTGAGCAACAGGGTGAAAAGGGATACGATTTTTTTCATGCTACAAATTTACGAAAGATTCCTTGTTAATACCCGTTGGCGGAATTAATTTAAGTTGATAAAAACGAGT
>ULUS01023067.1_pt1 | contig 10573 bp, 9 predicted proteins | sample 1958761 | NCBI WGS metagenome assembly ULUS01 (sample SAMEA4835767, study PRJEB28245) | human gut metagenome | biome: gut microbiome; material: fecal sample | place: Denmark | collected 2008
TGTGTGGACAAGCTGAAGGCCGACGGAACCGACGGCGCTGGCGGCGCTGAGGGCACCAACGGCGAACAGACCCACACGGGCGATCCTGCCATGGGCGGCGACGGGCTGAGCTAAAACGACAAGCCTCTGGCCGAGAGCCTTTGAACGACAAAGCCTCTTTTAGGCTTTGAACGACAAAAGGCTCTCGCTAAAACATTAACGACAAAAGGCTCCCTTGAGGGGGGTTAAAGACAATAGAGACAAATGTCTATTATAAACAGTCTATTACAAATGAGTTTATTATAGTTGCTTTATTATAATAAAGCAGATGTTCATTCACGCTTATCAGAACGGGAAAAGCAGGGGCAGCACAAACACCATCACAACACCCATTAGGACCTGAAGGGGAAGACCCACGCGAATGTAGTCCATAAACGTGTAACGGCCGGCCTGCATGACAAGAGCGTTTGGCGGCGTTGAGAACGGCGAGGCAAAGCACATGCTTGCTGCCACGGTCACGGCAAAGAGGAACGCATGGGGAGCAATGCCTACCGACGATGCCGCCGACATGGCGATGGGCGCCATGAGCACGGCCGTGGCTGTGTTGCTGATGAACATGGTGAGCAGAGATGTGGTGAAATAGATGCCCGCAAGAAGGGCGTAAGGACCAAAGGTGCCAAGGGCGTTGACTAACGACTGGGACACAAGGGCCGAAGCACCCGTGTTGGTAAGGGCTACCGACATGGGCATCATGGCGGCAATGAGCACTATGCTCTCCCAGTTGATGGTCTTGTATGCTGCCTCGACCGTGCGGAAACAGCCTGTGAGAATCATCAGCACGGCGGCAATAAGCACGGCAGTAACAGGAGCCACGGGAATGAAATCGAACACCATCATGGCAACCATGGCCACCATGACAGCTGCCGCCACAGGAGCCTTGTAGTCGAGCGTCACCTTGGCGGCCTCTGCCAACGGCTGGCCTAGCACCACCCATTGCTCGTCTTCAGAGGTGAGGCGGGCAATGTCGTTCCACACACCTTGAACAAGAAGCACGTCGCCCGACATAATTTTCATGTCGGCAACCCCGTCTTTCTTATATTCGCCGTGGCGACGCAGACCTATGACGTTAAGACAATATTTCTCACGGAAGCCACAATCTTTAACCTTGCGGCCAACAATTTTTGAGTCTTGCATGAGCAGAATCTCAGCGATGCCAAGGTCGTAGAAGTCGAGCCCCGACTTGCGACCGTAGTTCTTGGCGTTGACCGTCTCCAGACTGAAATCTTTGGCAAAGGCCCGCGCTCTCGCCTGATCGCCGTTGACGAACAGAAGGTCGCCAACCTCAAGCATGGTGCCGGCGGCAGCCATCTTCTGCACAACGTTTTTCAGGATGCCGTGCTGGCTTCCTGTTTCGCGGCGCACCTCGATGATGCTCACGCCATACATATTATATATGTTTAGCTTGCCGATGGTCATGCCGCAGATACGCGACCGCTCCTTCACGCGATATACGGACAGATTGTCGGTAAGTCCATACTCGCTGACAAGCTGCGAGAGCGACTTTCCGCCACGCTTGCTGCTCACATCGCCTTGCTTCTCTTTCAAGAACCATTTGCTCAACGGGAGCAGCACCACTATACCGACAGCTACAGCTATCAGACCTACAGGCAGGAAGGTGAAGAAGCCGAGACCAGAGTAGCCCGACTCTACCAGCGTCTCCTGAATAACGAGGTTGGGCGGCGTACCGATAAGGGTGAGCATGCCTCCCATGCTGCTGGCAAAGGCCAGAGGCATGAGGATGCGGCGCGAGCTGATGCCTGAGCTTGACGCCATGCTGACGATGATGGGCAGCATGAGGGCCACGGTGCCTGTGTTGCTCACGAAGCCGCCAATGGCTGACGTGAACACCATGACCAAGAGAAACAGCTTCAGCTCGCTGTTGCCCGCCAAGCTTGTTATCTTGCCGCCAATCTTCTTGGCAAGACCGGTCTGTAGCACGGCTCCGCCGACGATGAACAACCCTGCCATCATTATGACAACGGGGTTGGAGAAGCCCGACAGAGCCTCGCTGGTGGTTAGATTGCCTGTCAGCAACAGGCAGATAAGTGCACAGAGCGCTATGATGTCGGAACGCACGCGGCCCACGGCAAAAAGAACTGCCGTAACAAGGAGAATGATAAGAGTCGTGTACATTTTATTGGTCTTTTGATTAGAACTCGCTGGTGAAATGGAATTTCACATGTTCAAAGTCTTGCTGAGCCATGCTGAGCACATAGCCAGAGTCGGCAAGGAACACATCGCGGCCGTCACGGTCCTTTGCCATATACTGATACTTGCGCTTCTTGAAAGCCTCAAGCTCGGCAGGGTCGTCGCTCTCTATCCAACAAGCCTTGTAGAGATGGACGGGCTCCCAACGACACTTGGCGTTGTACTCGTTCTCAAGACGATACTGGATAACCTCAAACTGGAGCTGACCAACGGTACCGATAATCTTGCGACCGTTAAACTGGTTAACGAACAGCTGGGCCACACCCTCGTCCATAAGCTGGTTGATGCCCTTCTCAAGTTGTTTCGACTTCATGGGGTCATCGTTCTCGATATACTTGAACATCTCTGGCGAGAACGATGGCAGACCACGGAAATGGAGCTTCTCACCATCAGTCAGCGTGTCGCCGATCTTGAAGATGCCGTTGTCGGGCAGACCCACAATGTCGCCAGGATAGGCCTCGTCAATGGTACTCTTGCGCTGCGCCATAAACTGTGTGGCGGCACTAAAGCGAACAGTCTTGTCAAGACGCACATGGAGGTAGGGGTGGTTACGCTCAAAGCGTCCGCTGCACACCTTGCAGAAGGCGATACATGAGCGGTGGTTAGGATCGATGTTGGCTGTGATCTTGAAGACAAAGCCTGTAAACTTGGACTCCTCAGGGTTCACCTCGCGCTCCTCGGCCTTGGTGGGACGGGGCGACGGGGCAATCTTCACGAAACAGTTGAGCAGCTCCTGCACACCAAAGTTGTTGAGAGCAGAACCGAAGAACACGGGGGCTACCTCAGCTGAACGGTAGGTCTCTACGTCAAACTTGGGGTACACGCCATCAATAAGTTCAAGGTCGTCGCGCAGCTGCTGCGCGTCTTGCTCGCCGATATGGGTTGCAAGATCAGGGCTGGCGATGTCGACCTCCACCTTCTCTGTTACACGCTGCTTATCGGGCTTGAAGAGGTCGAGCTTGTTCTCATAGATGTTGTAAACGCCCTTAAACTTGGCACCGATATTGATTGGCCATGACAAGGGGCGCACCTTGATATGAAGCTCCTCCTCCAACTCGTCAAGAAGGTCGAAGGGGTCGCGACCCTCGCGGTCCATCTTGTTGACAAACACGATAACAGGCGTGTTGCGCATGCGGCACACCTCCATGAGCTTGCGCGTCTGCGTCTCCACACCCTTGGCTCCATCGACCACGATGATGGCTGAATCGACAGCCGTGAGCGTGCGGAAGGTATCCTCGGCAAAGTCTTGGTGACCGGGGGTGTCAAGGATGTTGACCTTGTAGCCCTCATAGTCGAACTCCATGACAGAGGTCGACACCGAGATGCCACGCTGCTTCTCGATCTCCATCCAGTCGGACGTGGCCGTCTTCTTGATCTTGTTGCTCTTCACAGCTCCGGCAACCTGTATCTGGCCGCCGAAGAGCAGGAATTTCTCTGTAAGTGTTGTTTTACCAGCATCTGGGTGAGAGATAATGGCAAAGGTTCGTCTTCTTTCTATTTCTTGATTCATGTTTCTTTTTCCTTGTTAATCGAACTCCAGACCTTCGGTCCGGTCTTTAATATAATAATCGCTAAGCATGCCTATGAACGTCGTTATCTCTTTCACAGCATGGGCTGTCTCGGGAGAGATGGGCTTTTTTTGAAGGCGGAGCATCATGGTGCCGTAGAGAGCGTTGAGACAGGTCTCTATCTCGCCTACATCCTTGCTGCCTCTGTTGCGAAGTTCGACGATGAACGGCAACACCTTATAATATTCGGCATTGTAGAACGGAAACTTGGAGCTCTGCAACAGTTGGGCGTGAAGGTCGGAGACATCCTGCACCACAATCTGGTTAATCTGCAAATGGCCTTTCTCGCGCTTGCCCTCTTGATTGATCATGCGTATCAGGTCGCCGTACCAATCGACAAGCTCTGAGCGCTGCTCATCGGTATAGTCGGAAAACTGGCTCACATACTCGTTTTTGATTCTTGACAGCGAGCATCCGTAGGCACGGATAAGATCTTCTACCTGCCACATGTATAGCACATACTCAGCAATGCTTTTCTTTCTAAGTTGTTGTGATATAAACATATTTTTTAATAAGGAAGTGTATAAAGATTGAACACCATGCCAAAGAGCATGATGAGCGAAAAGATAATGACAATGCAACCCACCACACGGTTGATGATGATGATGCCGTTGTTGTCGAACTTGCCGCGCACCTTGTCAACAAGCCATGTGAGGCCAAACCACCACAGCAGGGCGCCTCCCACCACGCTCACATAGCCGATGGTCATCTCAACAGGACGAGATGGCACTATAAAAGCAAACTGTGCGAAGAGGAAGATGAAAAGGAACACGATAAGAGGATTGAGCACGGTCACGATAAATGCAGTCACACCGTTGTGCAAAAGCGTGCCTTTGCTCGGACGCGAGCTCTTCTTGTGAATCTTCTTCGTGGGGTCTGAACGGTAGCAATAGACGCCAAAGAGCAACAAGACGATGCTGCCGCATATTTGCAGGATAAACCGGCTGCGCTCGTTTTGGATAAAATCCATGACGAAACTCATGCCGAAACCTGTGAACAAGGCATATATGAGATCGCTGACCGTTGCTCCAATGCCTGTGATGAAGCCGTACCAACGCCCTTTGTTCAACGTGCGTTGGATGCAAAGCACACCAACGGGCCCCATGGGTGCCGAGGCCATGATACCTATAAGCAACCCTTTGAAGATAAAGTCTAAGATGTCTAACTGAATTGGAAACTGCATAACAGTTGCAAAATTGCAAAAATTATGCGATATAGACAAATTTTCACTATAAAACTTTGTTTCGTACAAGGATTTTTAATATCTTTGCACTACTTAGACTGACGTTGTGACATTTATGCCCCTAACCACGGCAAAACGTTGCAAACAGAATGAAACTTATTACTATTAATAATATAAAACAAAAAACATGACTCAAGAAAATTTGATAAAGCCGTATGTTATCGGCTTGGATTTGGGAGGTACAAACTCTGTATTCGGTATTGTAGACAGCCGTGGCGACATCAAGGCCACAACAGCCATCAAAACTCAGGGCTATGAGACGGTTGATGAGTATGTGGAAGCATCGGTAGAGGCTCTGAAGATAATCATCGACCAGGTAGGTGGCATTGAAAAGATCAAAGCTATGGGCATTGGCGCCCCCAACGGCAACTATTATACAGGCACTATCGAGTTTGCGCCGAACCTCTCATGGGGTCACAACGGCATCGTGCCTCTGGCAAAGATGTTCTCAGACAAGCTCGGCATTCCTGTGGCTCTGACCAACGACGCCAACGCTGCTGCCATTGGTGAGATGACCTACGGTGTTGCCTGCGGCATGAAAAACTTTATCGTTATCACTCTCGGCACAGGTGTTGGCTCAGGCATCGTGATCAACGGTCAGCTGGTTTACGGAAGCGACGGCTTCGCCGGTGAGCTCGGACACGTTATCATGAACCGTGTGAACGGCCGTCCCTGCGGATGTGGCCGTAAGGGCTGTCTGGAGGCTTACTGTTCAGCAACAGGTGTGGCACGCACAGCACGCGAGCTCATTGAGACAACCGACGAGCCTTCTCTGCTGCGCGACATGCCCGCTGCCGACATCACTTCTCTCGACGTGTCAATAGCTGCGTCTAAGGGCGATGCTCTGGCAAAGCGCATCTACGAGTTTACAGGCAACATGCTGGGTGAGGCTTGCGCCGATTTTGCTGCGTTCTCTTCTCCCGAGGCGTTCATCTTCTTCGGCGGTCTGACAAAGGCTGGCGCTCTGCTCATGGATCCTATCAAGAAGGCTTATGAGGAGAATGTGCTCAACATCTTCAAGGGCAAGGCCAAGTTCTTGGTGAGCGGTCTTGACGGTTCTTCTGCTGCCGTGCTCGGTGCATCGGCTGTGGGTTGGGACATCAACGAGGAGTAAGTTTGTTAGCTTTTAAAGGAGCTTCAAAAAAGCTCTAAAAGAGCATCAAGAATGTTCAAAAAGAGCTTTAAAAGAAAAGAAACAATAAAGCCAGGCACTTGATTTATAGTGTCTGGCTTTTCTGTTTTGTCACCTCAACGACCCGTCACTTTCTAACCCGTTTAACGACTTTTCCGCTAAAAGCAACGATAAACTCGACAACGTAGTTGGTCTGCGAATCGGGAATGACCAAGATGGCGTTGTAATGCAGACCCTCCTTGTCAATGCCAGAAAACATAAGGTCAGAGAAGATGGTCTGGTTCAACACGCCAGCAGGCACATAGTCGGCAAACTCGCTTTTAAGGATGTTGCTTGAAAACACCTTACGGCTGCCGTTGAAAACGCTAAGATGGAGAATGTTGTCATAATAGACATTGTCTACCTCCACGCCATCATCGTTAAACGAGGCTTTCAACACCTTATAAGACGTGGGGTTCACCTGCACATAACTGTGGTAACGCTCGTTGTTAAAGCTAAGCACGGTGTCGCGCTTCAACAGACGGTTCTGGTTCAAGGCAACAACGGCCTTCTTCTCGCTAAACATCTGCAAGTAAGAACTGTCGTCGCTTTTCACAACCTTAACCTGTTCGCCGTTCTGATTCACAAACACAAAGACATGTGGCGTGCGCTTGACAATGGGGTAAGCAACACGGTTGGCGCCACAAAGCACGAACGTGTCTTGCTTCACCATAAAATATACGGGCATGCTTGTAGAGTCGGGAAAAAACACGGTGTCGCCCTTTATTCTGAACACCACGTCTTCATCATCCTCGTCAATCCACACGCCTTGCAACGCTTTCTTTGCAGCATAATCTTGCGTGCTGTTGTCATTGGCATCTTTCGCTTTCCTTCCGCACGCCATGAAACATAACAAAAGGAGCAAGAACAATGTCGCTATCGGCAATTTCTTCATTAAAAAAGTTTTTATGACGAGCCGAAAAACCCGTCCGATTTGTTATAGTAAGTGAGCGGCCTGCTTATTACCGGCCTATGCAATGATATTCGAAGCCATACCCTGTCATTTCAGCAGCATCGAAGATGTTGCGTCCATCAATGACAAGATGACGTTTCATGCGACGTTTAACCTCGTTCCAATCAGGCAAACGAAACTGCTTCCACTCGGTGAGCAGCAGCAGGGCCTCTGTGCCGTCAAGGGCATCGTACATGTTGTCGCAATAGGTCACAGCATCGCCAACCCTACGCTTGCACTCGTCCATGGCGATGGGATCGTAGGCCCTGACCTTACAACCAGCCTTCTTGAGCAGATCTATCATGACGAGGGCCGGTGCCTCACGCATGTCGTCGGTCTCGGGCTTGAAGGCCAAGCCCCAAAGGGTTATGGTCTTGCCAGCCAACGGCTCGTCTCCGAAAACACGCTGAAGCTTACGGAACAAGATGCTCTTCTGACGTTCGTTCACGCTTTCAACAGCCTGTAACACTTCCATTGGATAGCCACAGTCGGACGCCGTCTTCACCAAGGCCTTGACATCCTTGGGGAAGCAAGAGCCGCCATAGCCGCAACCGGCATAAAGAAACTTTCGACCAATGCGATTGTCGCTTCCAATGCCAGCACGGACCATGTTGACATCGGCTCCCACGAGCTCGCACAGGTTGGCGATGTCGTTCATGAAAGAGATGCGGGTGGCAAGCATGGAGTTGGCTGCATATTTGGTCATCTCCGCACTTGGAATATCCATAAAAATTACTCGGAAATTAACAACCATGAACGGCTTGTAGAGGCGAGTGAGAATGGCCTTGGCACGATCGCTGTCGACACCAATAACCACACGGTCTGGACTCATAAAGTCTTTTATGGCTGAGCCCTCTTTCAAAAACTCGGGATTGCTTGCCACGTCAAACTCTACGTCGGCCCCTCGCTTTGCCAGCTCTTCGTTGATGGCGTTGCGAATTTTGCTTGCCGTGCCTACGGGAACCGTACTCTTGGTTACAACAACCAAATACTTGTTGAGATGCTGGCCAATGGTACGGGCTACCTGAAGCACATATTTCAAGTCGGCAGAGCCATCCTCGTCGGGAGGTGTACCCACGGCACAAAAGACCACGTCTTGACCGTTCAGGACCTCCTCCAGGCTTGTGGTAAACTTCAGGCGGCCTGCCTTATAGTTTTTTGCAACAAGCTCGTCAAGACCTGGCTCATAAATGGGCACACGGCCTTGTTTAAGAGCCTCAACCTTATTCTCGTCAACGTCGACACATGTAACGTTGACACCCGTGTCTGCAAAACAGGCACCTGTCACCAAACCCACATAACCAGTTCCAACAATTGCTATATTCATAACTTCATTTCAACTTTTTCAAAATATTTTTCTTACTTGCTGCCACCTTTTTTTTATTCCACAAGATGCAAACCGAAGAGACATGCACCGGCACGATTGTTTTCTCGGTCAAGACGCAGCAATACGTTGTGCAAAGATATAACAATTAAGCCAAACAGCAAAATAAAGCCAGCTTTTTAATGGCTATACACCTATTTTAATGGGCAATTGTTGCATATTTCGTTGAAAAATATTATCTTTGCAAAAGTGAATAATATCGAACGACATATAGCAAAACTTCTGTTGAGCAACGACTGCGTGATCGTGCCGGGCTTCGGCGGGTTCATGGCTCATCACATAGAAGCTTATTACGATGAGGAGAATAGACTGTTCTATCCGCCCCAGCGCACGCTTGGCTTTAACCAACAACTCACGATGAACGATTCACTCCTTGCACAGTCGATTGTCGAGGAGTGTGACATGAGCTATCCGGAAGCAATAAACGCCATTGAGGAGAAGGTTGCTGAGATGAAACAAGTCATTGAGTCAAAGAGCCGTTTGGTTTTCAACGGATTAGGAACGATAAGCATAGGCGAAAACGGGAAATATGATTTCACACCTTGCAAGACAGGAATTCTCACCCCCACCCTTTTCGCATTAGACTCGTTTGAGATTAAAAAACCAAAAGAGAGCACAAGCCAAAAGGAGGAAAAGGCACGAGCTGTTTGTGAGGAAGAGGCAATGAAGCAAGAGAACGTTCTTCACGGTTCAAAAGACGAGAACAACGTCACACACGGCAACACCAACCACGACCTGGCTGAAGGAACCCTATCTGTTGCAGCTGCCGAGGAAGAGACCGCCACACAGAAGAACCATCGTCTGTGGATATGGCGTGACATCGCGGCAGCATGTATCTTGGTAATTGTGTTTTTCCTTATCCCTGCTCCGGCAGGACAACACAACAAGCCCGCCATGTCGTCGGCACAACCGTCAGCAGAAATGATCATAAAAATGATGCCTAAGGACATAACCACAGGTGAGCCAAGCGAGAAAGCCATTAAGGAGGCTATGCAGAAGACCGACTCGATAACGGCTTTGAAAAAAGCGATGGCCGAAAAGGAAAGGGGTTCCGAAGAAGAAGCTGACACCCATTCGGAATACTATACCGTCGTGCTTGCAAGCAAGGTTTCGAAAGCCGGTGCTGAACGACTGGTTCAAAAGATAAACAGCCATGAAGGTATGCAGGCTTGTGTCAAGACAGGAAAAAGCGGCACATTGGTAACACACGGATCATTCGAGACCCGTGAACAGGCTCAGAAAGAGCGCAACAAGCTTACAGAGAATGACGAGTTTGCCGACTGTTGGGTTATGCATGTAAAATAAATTAAAAAACATACGTTTAGATATTTACGATAGATATATGAAGAGAGTACGTTGCCCGAAATGTGACAATTTCATTACTTTCGACGAGACAAAATATAAAAGCGGCCAATCACTCGTTTTCGAGTGTCCACAATGTGGAAAGCAGTTTGGAATACGCATAGGCGTTTCTAAGCTGAGAGACCGACAGAAGGAAGAGAACCCTGAGGATGTTGTGGAAGACAAACTATGTGGAAGCATTGTGGTTATAGAAAATGTGTTCCACTATAAACAGATCATACCGCTAAAGATGGGCGACAACACCATTGGACGATACATGAAAGGTAGCGGCGTCAATTGTCCCATCGAGACAAACGATCCAAGCATCGACATGCACCATTGCATAATAAACGTGAGCCGCAACAAAAAGGGAGGTCTCAAGTATGTGCTACGCGACGGTCCAAGCTACACAGGCACATTTGTAGACAACGAAATTCTTGGCGACAAGGAACGCCGCGTAATTGAGGATGGATCGCTCTTTACAATAGGCGCAACAAGCGTTATTCTTCGAGCAGCTCAAGAAGAGGAGGAAGAAGAGAACGACAAAAAATAAAAAAATCTTTGCAAAAGAAATACGAAGTCAATCATCCATTTTTGTGATGATTGGCTTTTTTAATGAACCGCTTATTTAGGGAGTGTCGTTAAATATTAAGATTATTTACAACTA
>ULUS01029424.1_pt1 | contig 10505 bp, 10 predicted proteins | sample 1958761 | NCBI WGS metagenome assembly ULUS01 (sample SAMEA4835767, study PRJEB28245) | human gut metagenome | biome: gut microbiome; material: fecal sample | place: Denmark | collected 2008
CCCACAGCTCGAAGTACTTCGACATCTCCAGCACCCAGTGCCAACCCACGCCAATCTCACTTCCCAGATGAGGCTCGCAAGCGTAGGCTGAAACGAAGATTTTCAATCGCTCCTTGTTGTTGCTTGGTGCAGAAGGTATTTTCATTTATTGCGTGTCGTTTAAGATGTAATCTTCCAGTCGCCGATAGTGCGCTTGTCTGCATCAAAGTTGATGCCCACCTTGACGAAGGGAAGTCCACACATGGCAAATCGGGCAGGGTAGTCCTTGAGGTCAATCTGCTTCATGGCAGCAGCTGCCGACTTGTTTATTTTCAGTTCAAAGAGATACAATGCCTTGTCCGTGCGCATCACCATATCTACACGGCCAGTGGGTGTGCGCACCTCCACATCGAGGTTGTCGTACTGCCCGAGTAATGAGAAAATAATATAGAGCATCTGCTGATAGTGTCCCTCGCTCGAAGCATTGTCGCAATAGGGAATAGTGAGCAGATACTTTTGCAGGAGTTCCAGTGCTCCGTCAAGGTCTCCTCTACGTAGGAATACACTCATTTTGGCAACCATGGTCATTCCACGACCAGATGAGCGTTGCACGTAGGCGGGAAGCAAACTGTTCATCAGTCCGATACGTACTTCGGTATTCGGAATATCGAGTGTGTATAGGCGTGATTCTCTTTCCTGCGCCTTGATGGTGAGATAACCGCTCTGGTACAGAAGAGGTGTGATTGTATTCATTTCCTCCGTAGGGACATCAAATTCCTCAGAAAGTGCTTCCATTGTACCAAGGTCCGATGGCAGAACATCAAACCTCCTCAGCATTTCAATTAGATGGGTGGGTGTTCCGCTGGCAAACCAGTAGCTGTCTATACGCTTCTGGTTGAATGCTTTCAGGAGACTGTAGGGTTTGAGCATGTCGGGCGAGGGCCAGGTGAAGTGGTATCCGTCATACATGTTCTTGAGTCTGTGGACGGTTTCGTCCCGTGATGCCCCCTCCTGCACGGCGAGCATGTCGATATAGTCGGACATCTGGACAAGCAGTTCTTCTGTGGTGATGCCGCAAATGGCAGCATAGTCATTGTCCAGGCTTATGTCGGTGAGATTGTTCAGTTCGCTGAAGATGCTCAGTTGCGAAAACTTGGTGATGCCCGTGAGGAATACGAACTTCAGATAGGGGTCGCAGTCCTTCAGTGGACTGTAGAAATTGCGCATCACTTGACGGAGAATGGGCAGTTGCTCGTTCTCATGTACCACGTCCAGCAATGGTGCGTCATACTCGTCGATGAGCACCACTACTTGCTTGCCCGTCTGGACGTAGACGTTCTTTATCAAATCCTTGAGACGTATATTTGTGTCTACCTTGTCGGATTGCAGCCCAAAGCGTCTTTCGTTTTCAGAAACAATGTCGAGTAGATACCGTTCCAGCTGTTCTTTTTCCATGTGCTTTCCCGATGCGAGGCTGAACCTCAGCACAGGATATTCCGTCCACTCCTTTTCCAACTGTTCAATGGCCAACCCCTTGAACAGCTCCTTTCTGCCCTCGAAATAGCTTTGCAGCGTAGAAACCAGCAACGACTTGCCGAACCGCCGCGGGCGACTCAGGAAAATGTAATTGCTTACATTCACCATCTTGTGGATATACTTAGTCTTGTCAACATAGAGATATCCACCCTGGATGAGTTTGTCGAATGTCTGTATGCCTACTGGCAGCCGTTTCAGTTGCTTCGTTTCCATGTCCATGTCAGTTATACGCTTGCAAATATAGTCATTTTTCTTAGCAATGTCCTATGTGTTGATAAAAACACAAGTTATTTTGCTGTTTTGTCTTTCATCAGTTTTGCATAGAAAGTAGGTTGTCCATTGTACCTCTCTTTCCATATCGTTTTATACGATAGTTTGAATACCCAGTTGTCTTTTGTCAGTTCTTCATATTCCTGTTGATTCCACGGTTTGTTGAGCATGAAGTGCAGTTGTCCCCGCTTGACATTGTTTTCAGGAATGTCATCTATCATTTGCTTTACCTCTGGAAATTTGCGGTAGGCGTAGTCGTAGAGATAATCTTGAAACAGATAAAATGGGAAACAAGAATTTCTCTCCAAGAATTTATAAAAGACATCCCTCGTGAAAACAAACAAAGGATTGTTCTTCATGTTGGTTCCTATACACCATGTGCACCATCTTGAATTGCTCCACCAAGGGAACTCTGGAGCATTCAGTGTCTTAGGACTTGTCAATGGTAGTCTCTTGACGTCTGCTGGTATTTCTCCCGTTATCCAGCAAGTAGAATCCAACCATATACCACCATGGTCTGCCAAAAGCGTAACTCTGACAATGTCGCTGAAATGCGTGAAACTTATACTGCCGTTTTCAACTTTCTCATATATGTATTGTGGAATCTGGCAATATTGCATTATATTGTCTCTCGTTATCAGAACTACGTTGCTGTTGTGAGCACATAGTTGAGTGTAGCACCCTTTTACGAGTTTCGGCATATGGTCCTTACCCTGCCACCAGAATACCCATATACGATATTCTTCTACAATCGACTTGTTAACATTTCTATACGTATCGGGAAATGACAATAGTTGTTTATTAAAAATGTAACTGTCCATCCATTCTGTAATCTTTTTCTTTCCCCAAAACTGTAGGCATACGAGCGGATGACAATAATTGCCTATCCACCATGCCGTATTATAGACTGCAAGTTTCCAGGAATAGTGATGTCCCTTTTCAAAGAATTCGTTGAGGATCATGTGTAGTCTTGAAAAGGCTTTCCCGAATTTTGATTGTGCTTTGAATGTCATAACTCGTTTGTTATTGATTTTTAATTTATCAAGATGTGCTTTTGTTAAGTTTCCTAGCCTTCTTAAAGTGTTTGTACATTCTTAACATACGGAAAAATGGAGGAGAAAAGACACTTGCGACACAAAAGAGATATGGCATCCGCTTTGCAACTTTCACAAATTTTGAATTCTCTTGTATATCTGGAACGAGAGAAACCAGTAGCAATTTTTCTTTTACCGAAGCATTCAATCCAAAGACATATTTAATACCATAGTCAAAATATGCAGCAGCCAACCCCGCTATCTTGTATCTTGCCTGTGAGTTTATATAGAGGCTATTCGCAACATCCAATGTACGTACACCACCGAGAATCCAATCTTTTAATATTTCTTTGTGCTTGCATAAGTTTTCAGTAGTATTGCTTCTCGTTTTTACATATTGGATAGCGATAATAGGAGAAAACTGAACTCGTTGAGCGTAAAAAAATACTTTTACTCCCCAATCAACATCTTCAATTCGAGTATTTTCCTCAAAAGATAATTGAATGTGTAAATAAAAGTTTCTATTTATTACTAAACGCCATGGTGCATTGGGATTACCGTTTTGTTTCACAAATGATTCACCATCCATAACCTTATTGTTATTGTAGTGCCCTTGTGATACATTGTTGTTTATTCCATTATATTGTATTGAAAAGTCTGTAACTAGGATGTCTAAATCAATAGTTTGCAAGTGGTCGAATATCTTCTTTAATGCTCCGAAATGATAATAGTCATCTTGGTCAATAAATAAGATGTATTTTCCACAAGCCTCTCTAACTCCCGTATTTTTACCGCCTCCTTGACGCTTATTGACAATATGCTTTATAACCCTCAAATTGTTATGCTTTTCGGCTTCCTTAGCCAGCCATTTGCGAGTATCGTCTGTACTACAGTCATCCACACATATTACCTCATAAATTGACGTATCAAGAGGTTGGCTCCATATACTCTCCAAACAAATAGGCAAATCATGTGTCAATCCGTTATACACTGGGATAATGATAGAGAAAAAAGGGCTGCTCATATTTTATCTGATTCTTTTGATGTTCTTTTGATGCTGATTTTTATAAACTATGTTGAGAATCTCTGTTATAGCCTTCTGGGGAGACTCCTCGTTTATCACCTTGTAAAAGCCAGGTTTGTCAGCCAAGAAGTCTATATTCTTTTTGATAGCCTCAATACCCTCCTTGCTCAGTTCTTTCTTTCTCCTCAATATGGTTTCCGTGCGAGCCGTCAGCAAAATGTTGTAATCCAAAGATGGGATTATGCATCTGCCCCACCAATACAAGAACCTCACAGGAAGATGGATGCGGCTGCGGCGGCTGTCACAGATGATGTCGGTATAATAACGGTCGAAGATGGCAAGTCGGGTGATGCGGGTTACAGGCTTCACCCGCAGAAAATACCCCAAAAGGTAATCCACGGAATAATAAGCCAACCGAAGCAATGAACTCAGCATACCTGTTTTCGCTCCACGATGAGGCTTTTCGTAGCTCCTATCCACCTCTTTCTTTATGCCTGCACTATGTGCCACTTCGCCTAGATTGCCGAACAGCATGGGGCGGAAATGAAAATAGACATGTGCCTTGCGGAACACCTCCCCAAAGTTTTCTATCATCAAATCAATAACCGTGGTTTTACCTGACCCGTCAGGACCGGTAAAACCAATGGAAAATCCTGTGTTGGAGCAGATGTAATTCCTTATAAAAGTCCACAGAAAAAGGAGAACGTTTCCGATGGAATCAAGGGGGCGCTGTAAATAATTAGCAGCAACGGCTCGCATCACTAATATATGGCTATCTATATTGTCACATTCTTCAATCGATTTGACACGAAAAACCGCCTTGATCTTTTGCTTCACGACCAAGTTTTGGCTTGCTTTCTCTCTCATCCATGCGTATTTATCGGGAAACTGACTTCCCACTGCACGATTATAAAGATACTTGTCGAGAAACTGATACTCAACCTCCATATAATAAAGGAAACCGTTGAACTGTCGATGCTGAACGAACTCACTGGCATCCATCAATAATATTCCCCATACAGATGTATTAAAGAAGAAATCCCATTGCACCAGTTCGATGTGTTCACCACATGAGAAACCGCACACGTATGTAATAAGTCGGTCACTATGCAGATAAGTGATGATTTTCCACCCTGAGGAATCAATCAGTTTTAGCAGTTCACTTTTCAGTGCGACATAACTCTTCCGTGTGATGATGATATCAATGTCGCGACTCTTGTTATTATCGGGAAGACCCTCAAAATTCCTCAGAACAGCATAGTCCGCATTATCATTGAGTAAGCCTATGACATCCGAAATATGTTTAGCCGAAATCTCACTCATAACATTATTTTTTGAACAAACCAGAGTTGGCAATCACTTTGTCTATAATATAAGAAGGGTGGTTCCGCACACATTCAAATAGAAGAGCTAAACCCCTAATTATTTTTTTCTCTCTGATGTAGAAAACGCCATTTCGCAAACAGTCTGCCGCATGGGAGTCTTTTTGCAGTCGTGCCCGTTCTATCTCCGATAGCGAATTATAATAGTCAATAAAAGTCAACTCTTTCATTCCCTTACGGCGACGTCGCAAATTTACCTTCACATATTCCATCTTGATAATCATATTAAAATGGCTTGAAGATAATCCTTCGGATTTACGATAAAGATATAGCACCTCGGGCAACACTATAATATACTTTCCTTCCGCATACAAATCACTAAGGCGTGTCCAAAGTTCTAAATCTTCACAAAAATCCCTATAACGTGGTTTTCCAACTGGATAACCATCTAAGGAAAAACCACCTACTCGAATAGCAGCCTCACGATCAAACATAGTTTGTATGGGAAGATAGACTCGTTTTGCCGCCTGTGCTCTTTTCAAGAATTGTGCCTTTGTAGTGTCACCAATGAACAGGCCACCTCTCATTTTCTTACTTTTTGCATCTATAAATTGAGACCATGAGCTCACAGCGATCAAATTCTCATCATTCGATAAAACCTGATATTCCTTTTCAAGAAGCTGAGGAAGAGGCAGATCATCCGAATCTACAAAAATCAAATATTTGGTTTGTGCATGATGTAATGCAAAATCCCGTCCATATGCAATACCTTGGTTTTGAGCAAGCTTCACCAACTCATATTGACGCTGATTCTGATGAAAAAAACGCTCCACATATTCTACCGTTCTATCCGTACTGCAATCATCCACCAACAAAAGGTGAAAATCTTGCATCGTTTGTGCCATGATGCAAGCCAATGTCTCTTCGATATATTTCTCCGCATTGTACATGCAGATGGCAAGGGTTATTTCAGTCTTCATAGTCCTTTTTCTGATCTGTTATCAACACTGATTGCTCAACATTGTTATTTTGAAAATACCTCACCCCTGTCATAATCATCAAGCACCCCCATGCATAATAGATGTTAATCAGATTGGCTCCAAGAAGGGCCAGAAACAACAATGACTCAAGGCTGAAGAAACGGTGAATGGCACATGAAAAGACAAAAGTCAGCAGTATCAGATAGGCCAGCAAACCATATTGGTCATATATCTTTGTGTCTGTACGCTTCCACCAGTATTTGTCCTTTTCCATGCTTTTTTTTCCTATCCAAGTTTCAAGTTGGGTGACATCGGTCTTTGTGAAGACGTTCATTACGGGAATTATTCTCGTTGCTCCGCTGCCATCGGCAGCCATGGCCTCTTCTGCGCTTCCTGTTGATGCAGCTTCTGCCAGTGCTACAGCACGATCCATTTGTTTCAATTCCATTGACTGCCCCAACATGAACATTCCGATTATCAACGGGATAATATAGATAACAGTTTTACGTGTTATGAAGTAGAGGCTCAGAACTCCCATGCCCACAAAGGCTGTTCCGCTTCCCATCATCAGCATGCTCCAAAGAAATGAGAAGGTCACAATGCGTTGTTCTGGGCTGAACAATTCTTGGAGGGTGATTCTTTTACCTTTCATAATTTCCATACATCTAAGATAGCCGAGCATCGTGAATGTGAGAATGCGTGCCGAATGGCTGGGCTCCAAAGTCAAGGATGGCAGTTTCGTTATGGATAGGAAGAAATGATTTTGTAGGTTAAGCAACGGCATGTTGCGAAGGCCTACCAGTACACACATCTGTTGTCCTATCAGCACCACTGCGTAAGCGATGATCAGATACTTGAGAACCTTCGTAAAATACTCCAGCGTGAATGTGCCTTTTACAATAAAACTATAATAATTGATATACAATATCAAGTACATGCCCAAGAAACCCAAGGTGGAGAATCGCATTTCACCTTTCAGCAAGGACAAGGTATAACAAACGACCCAATAAATTGCAGCCAGAACGAGTGCCTTGGTGACGATTGGCTTCTTGGCAATGAATATCAATGGACAGAGCCCCATGAGGGTAATCTTCACTGGACTAAATGGACCTTGCTCTATGGGAACAAACATGATATTAAAAAGTACCAGCATGATTGTGGCCAGCACCTTGTCCTCATAGATAAATTTGATTTTTTGTAGAATCCACATTTTTATTGCTTGTTTCTGTGCATGATGCTTCTTACATAATCTCCCGTGCAGAACATTGCCAGATAGCTTTTCCAACCAATCGTCTTCATGAAATGATTCCAAAAACTCTGGTAGTTATATTGACGCTCAAAATAAAGCCGCGAGGAAATCCAAGCCTTAAATCGTTTTCGAGGATTTCCTTTGGTGCTTTTGACATGTCGATGAACCGCCTGCAAATTGGCTACATAGTACATCTTTAATCCAGCCTGTTCCACCTGCTTAGAGAGAATGGCTTCTTCACAATAAAGGAAGACCTGCTCATCGAAAAAGCCGATGCGTTTAATGAAGTCCATGCGTACCATCAGGCAACAACCGCTCACCTTTTTACATACATGCGAGGATTTATAATCCCCTATGAAATCGGGAGTTTCCTTTGCTGGGCGATTCAAAATTCCTTTTACCCAGTTGAAACTACTTTGCCAACCCTTTGAGTCGGGCATCATCGGATTTTGATGTACTAATTCCGGTGATGTAATGTCTGTAGCTGCGACAGCTACCTCTTTCCTTGCCTCCATCTCCTCAATCAGTCGCATCACATAATCCCGCTGCGGAAACTCCATGTCGGGGTTGGCAATGAGGGCATATTCATATCCCTTATTGGCGGCATAGCGCAAGCCGATGTTGTTGCCTGCATTATATCCGCGGTTATCTTTAGCTTCGATAAAGGTACAACCCTGCTCTGCAGCCAGTTTCTCTACAGCCAAGGCATCCTCTTTTCGTGAACAATTATCCACGATGATAATCTCTAACTCCACACCCTCCTGCCGTTTCAAGTCAGCCACACACTTGCAGCAGTCGGCACTGGAATTGTAATTAAGTAAAATGACGGGGACTTTCATTAAAACTCATTTACCTCTATAGAAACCTTCATTACTCATCTCCGACCATTTGATGTACATTTCCTTGTAGTTGTCTTTTATAAAAGCCCTGACAATTCTTAACTCTTTATCAGTTAGTTGTCCCGGCGTGATGACCACAGTGGATCCATCACTCTTGACAAACAATTTTGCAGAACCTGTTTCTGTCAATTGTCTGTCACTTGCATGGACATGCATGGCCTCAACAACACAATGAGACGTGAAATAGAGATAGTAGCCATATACCATGAAATTATAATACTTCGGCAAAGGCATTTTCCTCCATATATTTCTTGTTTTTTGCCCAATAACCAAGGACAATAGATAATTCAATATCGTCCATACTTGTTTCATAAACATCTCCATCGGGAGACATGACCAAAGCGTGAAAGGGCGGCCGGATGTTCAATACCCTGATATAATTATCTTTTGTTTTTGTAAAGGTATAACCGCACACAATCATGTTGGCGTTTTCTGCCGCTTTCAGGATTTCATCTTCATTCATCGTATTCAATTTTTACTGATTTTATGGGCTTGAGGAATGTCTGTGGGTCAATATAGAGATTTTCAAGGATAGGCAGCAGGTCGATGTATTCTTCTGTCAATCCAATGCCTTCATAGTCTGCCGTTACGACAATATATCCATTGTCCCATTCCTTTACTTCTGTATAACGTTGCAGACGAGAAGGGGTACGGAATCTGATGTTGTAATTGCCAAATTTAAAGGAGGTCATATCTCCTTTGTTTGACAATATAGCTTGTTTCGTGTCCGACATACCATTCATATTCATGTGATTTACTGATTTCTCTTGCAAATATACGCAAATAGCTTCAAACTACCAAACGTTTTACCTCTTTTTCATCAGCCCTTCCATGTTTAGATGCCGTTGGCAGTTGGTGTACTGCCATCAACTCCTTGCAGGGAACTCAGAAATGTCTTTCCATTGCTCCAGTTGCTTTATAAAACTTCTTTTAAACATAGTTAAATTAGGTTTAAGTGCGAAAAATGTGATTCTATACACATTTTAGGTATCAATTATGTGCAAAATTACACATTTTCCGCACTTAAATAAATGGTTCTCAATAAAATCCGTCAAACAGAACGTCTTTTTCTCAAATTTAATGTTTGCAACATTCAACCAAATATTCACACCTAATGAAGGTCATTTGATGTAGCATCCACCAATTGTTTGAATTGAAGGTAGGAGTCATTACATGTAAAGTTTTGGATGAATTGGTGCCCGTTATTGGCTATCTGATATCGCAAGGAATCATTCTCTATTAATTGGATGATATTGGATGCCAATGCTTTTGAATCTTTAATGGGATATAGCAATGCCGTCTTACCGTGTATAGCCATTTCTTGATGACCAGGATTGTCTGTACATACCACAGCACAGCCACAAATCATGGCCTCTCCTACAGTTAATCCAAATCCCTCTGACCAACTGGGGGCGATGAATATAGCTGAATCATTCAATATTCTGTTGTGCGTTTCTTGGTCAGGAATCCTGTAATAATGAAACCAGTCAGGAAGGAATTTTGGACAATGTTCGGCACTGAACACATTGATTTCTAATTGTGGATATTTTTCTTTTACAATATTTAAGGCTTCTATTGCATCAAATGACCCTTTATTAGGTGATGCGCTAAACCCCATACATATCATAAATTTAGATCTCGTTTCAATGGGATGGGCTAAAGAAAAATAATTGAAGTCAAATCCGTTACGGATAAGCGTACAAGATTCTCCTGTATCCTCGATAACATTCTTCAGCCAGTGTGAAACTGCAATTTTCCTAAAAGGGAAATGATAGGTTTTATGCAGTTCTGTCTTGGAAACATCACCCCAACACTCATAGCCTTGTATAAAATACAGTTTTGAACCATTGGGGACGTCTTTATAGGAGTTCAAATACACGGATGTTTTTATAGCTGTCGCAATATAGATGTCCGCATTGGGAATGTGATTCTTCCTAAGAGAGTACACCCAATGTTCACGGATACGCTTGTCCAAAGGAAACCATTTTCTGCAGGAATATAGATGAAACAAATAGCGGATGATATAATTCAATGTAGCATAGCTGAATCTCCACAAAAATTCACCTAATTGAAACTTACCATATCGATACTTAAAGGCAGGATATACCATATCAACCTCATAACCATCAGCTACAAAGCGGTTGGCATACTCATATACTACTTTGTGTCCTCCAATCGGCCTATGTGCCGAACCAGGAAACAGGATGACAAC
>ULUS01033103.1_pt1 | contig 10494 bp, 9 predicted proteins | sample 1958761 | NCBI WGS metagenome assembly ULUS01 (sample SAMEA4835767, study PRJEB28245) | human gut metagenome | biome: gut microbiome; material: fecal sample | place: Denmark | collected 2008
GACAGTTGCCGCGCAATGGCGCTGCGCAACAATAAAAAACTGGGCACTGCCAGGCTCAAGCAGGAGATGGCGATGAACACCCGCAAGGCGGCCCGCACCAAGTATCTGCCACATGTCGACGTGGTGGGCGGATACACTTTTACCAGTCGTGAAATCTCACTCCTCAACAAACAGCAAAAGGCGGCATTCAACGGACTGGGCTCCAATCTTGTGCAGGGGCTCTCGGCCAACCTTCAACCTACACTCTCAGGACTTGTGGAGCAGGGACTTATCAGTGCGGAACAGGCTGGACAGTTCGGCCAGGTCCTTGGCAAACTCGGTCAAGACATGGCAGAGCCTCTCAACCAGGCAGGACGTAAGGTGACCGACGCCTTCCGTACTGACACCCGAAACATATTTGCAGCATCCGTCATGGTTACCCAACCTATATATATGGGTGGTGCCATCATCGCTGCCAACAAAATGGCGGACATCAGCGAGCAACTCGCAGCCAACGACCGGCAGAGCCAACTCCAGTCAACGCTCTACGACATTGACCAAGCCTATTGGATGGTGGTGTCGCTCAAGCAGAAAAAGAAGTTGGCTGACAATTATCTCAAACTCGTCAACAAGTTCAGCGACGATGTGGACAAGATGATCAAGCAAGGTGTGGCTACACGTGCTGACGGTCTCAAGGTAGACGTGAAAGTGAACGAGGCAGAGATGACGCTCACCCAAGTGGAGAACGGGCTGTCGCTCTCCAAGATGCTGCTCTGCCAACTCTGCGGCATGCCCGTGAGCGACCAGGTGACCCTGGCAGACGAGGACCGTGAGGACTTCCGCTCTGAGCAGCCAGACCCAATAGGCACCAACGAGGAAGCCATCGAGAACCGTCCCGAACTCCTCATGCTTCAAAACGCTGTGGAGTTGGCCAAGCAGTCCACCCGGTTGGTGCGTGCTGCCTATCTGCCCCAAGTGGCGCTTACGGGCGGCTACATGGTGAGCAATCCCAATGTGTTCAATGGCTTTGAGAAGAAATTCGCAGGCGTTTGGAACGTGGGCGTGTTGGTACGCGTGCCGGTGTGGAACTGGTTTGAGGGTGCCTACAAGGTGCGCGCCAGTCGCAACGCGGCAGCCATTGCGGCGCTGGAGCTGAGCGACGCGCAGGAAAAGGTAAACCTCCAGGTCAACCAGTGTCGCTACAAGCTGGGCGAGGCTTCCAAAAGACTGCGCATGGCACAGAAAAACATAGAGAGTGCCGACGAGAACCTGCGCTGTGCCAACCTTGGCTTCAAGGAGGGCGTGATGCAGACCACCGACGTTATGACGGCACAGACAGCCTGGCTACAGGCACAGACCCAGAAAATAGATGCCGAGATTGACGTCAAACTCTCGCAGGTAGGTCTGCGAAAGGCTCTCGGACAACTCAAGCAATAGAATCAAGGAGAAGAACAACAAACATAGAAAAAGAGAAAATTATGACAGCTAAAAGTCAACACAAGAATATCCTCATCACAACAGGCGTCATCACCTGTGTCATCGTTATTGTTGCCGTAGCAGGCTACCTGCTGCTCGGCAAGCAAACAGAGGTTATCCAGGGACAGGTGGAAGTGGCGGAATACCGGGTGTCTTCGAAACTGCCCGGACGCGTGGTGGAAATCCGGGTGAAAGAGGGCGACTATGTTCATGCCGGCGACACACTTGCCATACTCGAAGTGCCGGAGGTCGACGCACAGAAGAAAAGTGCCGAGGCAACGGAGGGCGCAGCCAGTGCCGTGAGCTCCATGACCGACAAGGGCGCACGCCAGGAACAGGTGCAGGCTGCCTTCCAGCTGGTGCAGCAGGCACAGGCCGCACGTGACATTGCCAAGAAAACCTATGACCGTATGCAGAACCTCTACGACGAGGGCGTGATGAGCGCACAGAAACGTGACGAGGCATTCGCAGTCTACAAGGCAAGCGAAGCCCAGGTGATGGCTGCCAAGAGCCAGTATGACATGGCACGCAACGGTGCACGTCAGGAAGAGAAAAAGGCTGCAGCCGAACAGGTCAAGGCAGCTCAGGGCATGGTAGACGTGGTGAAGTCGCTGCTCCGCGAAACCGTGCAGGTGGCACAGTATGACGGCGAGGTGAGCGACATCTATCCCAAGGTCGGCGAACTCGTTGGCATGGGATCACCCATCATGAGCATCTCGCTCATGGACGACATCTGGGGTACGTTCAATGTGCGTGAAGACCAACTGGCCGGCATGAAGGTCGGCGAAACCTTTACAGCCTACTCACCAGCCTTCAACAAGGACATCAAGATGAAGGTATACTACATGAAAGACCAAGGTAGCTATGCCGCATGGAAGGCCACCAAGGCCAACGGCGACTACGACCTCAAAACTTTCGAGGTGAAGGCGCGTCCAGTGACTAAACTTGAGGGCTTGCGCCCAGGCATGTCGCTCATCATCAAGGAGAATAAATGACACCGCGACAGCAACTCATCACGCTCTGGGGACTGCTCAAGAGGCAGGCCGTACAGATGGTGTACAACTATGTCTACATCCTGTGCATGGTGGTGTTCCCTCTGCTATGTACCTTCTTCTTCGCCGACCTGATGAAGAACGGACTGCCCACTGACATGCCAGCCGGTGCGGTAGACCTCGACCAGACCTCGACCAGCAGGAAACTCGTGCGCACTCTCGATGCCATGCAACTCACCAGTGTGAAGAAAATCTACCCTAATGCCACTGAGGCAAGGCGTGCTATGCAGCGTGGAGAAATATACGGGTTCTTCTACATTCCGGAGAATTTCAATAAGGATGTACAGGCAGGCAGACAACCTGTTGTCTCCTTCTATTACAATGGTGGTTATATTCTCGCTGGATCCATGCTCTACAAGGACATGAAGACCACAGCCACCCTCGGGACTGCAGCCGTGGGCATGACCAAGCTTGCCGCCCTCGGTATGACTGAACGTGAAATCATGGCGAACCTGCAGCCCATCACTGTGGATACACGCATTACCCATAATCCCACGATGGACTACAACGTCTATCTCTCCACCTCGATGATTCCCACCTGTCTTGGCATCTTCATCTTCCTTATCACAGTCTATTCGCTTGGCACGGAACTGAAGTTCCGCAGCGGAAAGCGATGGATGGGTCAGGCAAAGGGAAACATCTGGATTGCCATGACGGCCAAGATGCTGCCGCAGACTTTCGTATTCACAGCCATTGTCTTTGCCTATCTCTACGGACTCTATGGCGTGATGCATTTTCCTTACTACTGCTCCAAGGAACTCATTCTCTTCAACGGCTTCCTGCTCGTGCTCGCCTGCCAGGGCTTCGGCGTGTTCATGTTTGGACTGCTTCCGTCGCTTCGCATGGCCATGAGCCTGTGCGCTTTGTTCTCGGTGGCGAGCTTCAGTATCGGTGGTTTCACCTTCCCCGTGGAGGCGATGGATGCACCGCTCCAGGCGCTTGCTTACCTGTTCCCCATGCGCAGCTATTTCATGATTTACCAAATGACGGTACTCAACGGCTATGCTCCCCATTATGCCCAGGTGTACTATCTCATTCTCTTGGCATTCATCCTCCTGCCGCTTACTGTCATTCCCCGCATCCGCAAGGTGATGCTCCACTACGTTTACATTCCATAGTACTATGCTGTTCAGAATCAAACAAGCCATATCCGACCTGAGCTTCATCTTCGTTCAGGAACTGAAGAACGTGTTTCGCGACGAGGGTGTGCTCATCTTCTTTATCCTCGTCCCCCTGGGCTATCCGCTACTCTACGGATGGATTTACAACAACGAGGGAATCAAGGATGTGCCCACGGCTTTCGTCGATGAGTCGCATTCGTTCCTCAGCCGCGAGTTTATCCGTAAATGTGACGCCACCGACGGCATACAGGTGGCTGCCGTTCTGGGAAATTTGGAGGATGCAAGAGAGATGCAGCGTAGGCAAGACTGCCACGGCATTGTCTACATTCCCTCGGACTTCGGCACGAAAATCAACCTCAAGGAGCAGACCAATGTGAAGTTCTTTGCCGACATGAGCGGCATGCTCTACTATAAGGCCATCTTTGCCGCCCTTACCGACGTGTCGCTCGACATGGGTCGTGAAATACAGATTTCCCGTTCCACCGACTTCACCGACCGTGACGACGAATTGACCACGGCGCCCGTCAGAATGGAGGCTGTTCAGATATTCAATCCTGCAGGAGGCTATGGCTCGTTCCTGCTGCCGGCAGTGCTTGTGCTCATCATCCAGCAGACGCTGTTGCTCGGCATCGGCCTCTCTGCCGGTACGGCTCGCGAGAGCAACCGTTACAATGAGTTGGTGCCCGTGAAGCGTCACAACAATGGAATGTTCCGCATCGTCTTCGGTAAAAGCCTCTGCTATTTTGCCATCTATCTTCTTGTCACGGTGTGGATAACGCTTGCCATACCGCGCATATTCAATTTCATACAGTTGGCTCCGGCACGCGAACTGATAGGCATACTGTTGCCTTACGTGTTGGCAAGCATTTTCTTCGGCATGACACTCTCATGCATTGTGCGCTATCGTGAGAACGTGATGTTGCTGGTGCTCTTCACCTCAGTGCCCCTGCTCTTTCTTTCGGGCGTGTCATGGCCCGGCAGTGCCATTTCGGGCATGTGGAAGGGTGTTTCCTATCTCTTCCCTTCCACCTTCGGCATTAACGCCTTTGTCAAGGCCAACAGTTTCGGGGCAAGTCTGGAAGATGTGCGCTTTGAGTATCAGGCCCTGTGGATTCAGGCAGCCGTCTATTTCTTCACGGCGTGTATTGTCTATTGGCGCCAAATCAATATGGCACGTGTCAATACCTTGGGCAGAAATCTGGAGGCAAGAAGGAATAAACAGGTAGGAGCATAGTTTGTTTTTAGTGACTATATACCTATGACTTGACCATTTACATGCTTCTGTTTCTTGAAGGATGAGGGGGAAACAACAAATGATATAAACTATAAATGCCATACGGACAATTCAAAAGAATTTGTTCGTATGGCATTTATAGTGAGTAGTAATAATCTGCTGAGTCAAGACGAATACAGACAGTTCCCAAATAAAGCCTGTCAGTTAAGGAAGTTCGTAGAAGTCGGAAGTCATGGGGAAGTATTTGGCATATCCGTTTTCCTTCAGAAACTTCTTGAAGTTTCCATACTTGTTGTCTTTCCGTTTCTTTTCTATGAAGTCGTTTCTATTTCCGAATTTCATGACCTGGAGCACTTGGTCTATGGTTTGGTCTTTGTGCTTTAGTCCTTCTTGGTTGAAGTAGATGCGGAATACCATGGGCAGAAAATCCTTCTTGCACATCAGGATGTTTACTTGTGTGTTGAATTTGTAGTTGCAAGTAGGTGTCGTTTTGGCACTTGAAGGGCATATTTTCAGTTCTGATATGATAATGGTGTCCGCTCCTCCGCAAAGTCCAGAGTTGCTCAGCACCTTTCCTGTGTATTTCGCATGGGCGCTGTCGGCAAGAACTCGGGCTGTATAGCCGATATTCATATACTTCTTGCTTGTTGTATCGGTGGCCTGACATCCTAACCACATTGTCTCGATTAATGGATATACAAGCATATAGTTCTTATCTTCCGAGAGCGCAATGCCACCACCCGTGATGAAGGGATTGTGTGATTTCTCATTGTTCCATCTCTCTTGGTCGGGTACAGACATAACGTACATGTTTTTCGGTATACCCATTTCCAATCCGTACGTTTGTTTTGCATAAGCGCTAAGGGCTTTGTACTGGAAGTAGTCGTTGAACTGTGCATAAGTATGTAAAGAGATGCACAACAGAAGTAACAAAGATAATTTTTTTCATGCTTTTTCTATTTGTGGTTTATGTTATAATGTTCATTTAAAACGCTTCCGTTACGGTTAAGAACTTGGGATGGTTCCCCAATACATTACGCACGTCTTCTCTCTCTTGTTCACAACTTGACATGCTTATAGTAATGCCAAGAGCGATAAGATACATTTTAAATCTTTCTTTTCTCATAAAGATAACTTTTGTAATATATTTAACAATATAATCCAATGATTCTTTACTAATTAGACGCAACCTCTCGAAAATGGGTACCCCCTAAGTGTTAAAAAAGAGCTAATGGGGAAAAATAGGTTAGGAAGATTTTGGGGCTTAAGTAAAAAAATGCCAACTTTGCAGCATTAATATATAAATGACAGAACATGCAAAAGGTTCAGAAGTATGAAGAAGCGATGAACGAGCTGGAAGACATCGTCCGCAAACTGGAAGCCGACGAACTCGACATCGATGAAATATCCGTCAAACTCAAACGCGCACAGCAGCTCATCAAACTGTGTACCGATAAACTGACCAAGGCAGAGTCGGAAATTAAAAAGGTACTTGCAGACGATAAGTAGGCGACAAAAAGAAAATAAATTGCTCGGATTTGTTGCAGATGTACAATAATTTTGTTACTTTTGCACGAAGTTAATAGACGTATTATAAAAGCATAGTGTTATGAAAGATCTCGATTGGTCTAATCTGTCGTTTGGCTATATGCCCACCGACTACAATGTACGCTGCTGTTATCGCAACGGAAAATGGGGCGAGATAGAAGTTTGCTCCGACGAATACATCAAATTGCACATGGCCGCTACTTGTCTGCACTACGGGCAGGAAGCATTTGAAGGCCTCAAGGCTTATCGCTGCCCAGACGGCAAGGTGCGAGTCTTCCGTATGGACGAGAATGCAGCACGTCTGCAGAGCACTTGCCGTGGCATACTGATGCCCGAAGTTCCTACAGAACTGTTTGAAGAGATGGTCAAGAAAGTGGTGCGTCTCAACCAAGAATATATTCCTACCTATGAGAGCGGAGCCACGCTCTACATCCGTCCTTTGCTCATCGGTACCAGCGCACAGGTGGGCGTACATCCTTCCAAGGAATACATGTTCCTCATCTTTGTCACTCCGGTAGGTCCTTATTTCAAGGGAGGATTCTCTACCAACCCATACGTGATTATTCGCGACTTTGACCGCTCTGCTCCGCTTGGAACAGGCATCTATAAGGTGGGTGGCAACTATGCCGCATCGCTTAAGGCCAACTCCATTGCGCACGAGAAGGGTTATGCCTGCGAGTTCTATCTTGACGCCAAGGAAAAGAAGTACATGGACGAGTGTGGAGCTGCCAACTTCTTTGGTATCAAGGACAATACTTATGTCACTCCTAAGTCTACATCCATTCTGCCCAGCATCACCAACAAGAGTTTGATGCAGTTGGCTGAAGACTATGGCATGAAGGTGGAACGCCGACAGATTCCTGAAGATGAACTCGACACCTTTGAGGAGGCTGGTGCCTGCGGTACGGCTGCCGTCATCAGTCCAATCTCTTATATCGACGACCTCGACACCGGCAAGCGTTACACCTTCAGCAAGGATGGCAAGCCAGGTCCTATCTCTACCAAACTCTATCATCATCTTCGCGGTATCCAGTATGGAACAGAAGAAGACAAGCATGGATGGACAACCGTGGTCATAGAATAATAGCAAACTTGTGAAACACATACTTAAAAAGCTCGGAACCCGAAAGGGAACCGAGCTTTTTAAGTATGTGTGGATGATGGTATTCTTACTTGACAAATTCTATCTTGCTCTCGTCGCGTGTCTTCATCTCCGGTGTCTCGTCGGGATAACCAACGGCGATGATGTAGCAAATCTCGTAGCCTTGCGGAAGGTTGAGCTTGGCAAGGTAAGGCTTGCATGCCTCGTTGTTCTGGAGGAAGGGAGCTGGACTTCCCAGACAGCAGGTGCCCAATCCTAACGACTTGGCGGCAAGCATGATGTTCTCGCCCAGGAGGCCGGCGTCCACCATGCCGCTGTTCTTCGGCGTGGCCACGACGATGATGTTGGGTGCATTGCGATACATGTTCTTGAAGTTCGGGTCACGTTTCACCATTTCAGGGTTCGCCTTCTTGAATATCTCCGTGGTTCCCTTGATGAAATCCTGGCTTTCCACCACGCGCACGGCCCAAGGCTGTTTGTTCATCCCATTGGGTGCATGCACTCCGCATTTGGCAATAAGGGCGAGCTTTTCGTGCTCCACGGGTGTGTCCTTGTATTTGCGAATGGACTGGCGGTTCATGATGGTCTGAATCACAGCGTTCTCCATTTGACAGCACGACTTTACCTCTTGCTTATCGCAGCATTTCTTCACATCCTTTTTCTGACAACAATCTTGTGCCCATGTCAGCGATGGCATCAGCATCATGCTCAACACCATCAAAGTATTCATCTTCTTCATGTCTTTTCTTTTTTGATTTTATCCATACTGTCTACTCTTCTCTGTGGATGACGGTACCGTTTGCCTGATGTGTGGCGAGCACCAGCACCTCGGCTATCTGTACGTGCTCAGGAGCACTGGCTGCATAGTAAGCCACGTCGGCAATGTCGTCACCATTGAGCGGCTTTATGCCACGATACACACGATCAGCACGTTCGTCGTCGCCATGGAAACGCACGTTGGAGAAGTGGGTCTCCACCAATCCTGGTTTCACATTGGTTACGCGCACCTTGGTGTGGGCCACGTCTATACGCAGTCCGTCTGTGATAGCCTTCACTGCCGACTTGGTGGCACAATACACATTGCCGCCAGCATAGGCCGCATCACCTGCCACACTGCCAATGTTGATGACGTGTCCGTGGTCGCGCTTCACCATGCCCGGCACAATGAGGCGTGTCATGGTGAGCAGTCCCTTGATGTTGGTGTCTATCATTTGGTCCCAATCGTCAAAGTCTCCCTCATATTCGGGCTCCAAGCCTCGGGCCAATCCTGCATTGTTGATGAGCACGTCAATGTTCTTCCATTCTTTTGGCAATCCATTGATGGCTTGTTGGGCTGTTTGTCTGTCTCTTACGTCGAATGCCAGAGGTAGCACGCGTACGCCCTCTTTACCCAGTTCTGTTTTCAAGGATTTGAGTTTCTCTTCGTTTCTTCCTGTCAGGATCAGATCATAACCGCCAATGGCAAATCTCCTGGCACAACCTTCTCCTATGCCGCTTGTGGCTCCTGTGATGAGTGCAATTTTGTGTTTCATTGTAATTATGTGTGATTATAGTTTTGTCTTGATAACTGTTTCCAAGGCGCATCGAGCCATGGCTTGGTAGGCTTGTTCGCTGGGATGAAGGTGGTCGCCAGAGTCGTATCCCGGTGCGAACGCTCTTGGGTCTTCGCTGTCTCTCACGGTGAGGTCGAAGTCCGCGCATCCGTCGAATAGGGGAGAGGTGCGCAGCCAGTCGTTAAACTGTTCTCTGAGCCGGTCACGCTTTTCGTTGTAAGTTCGCCAGCCGAGAATGGGCAACAGGGTGCCGCTCCACACTTTCAGTCCCAGTGACCTTGCGTGCTTTACGTATATCTTTTCCACACCTGTTTCCATATCTTCTAGTGTCGGCATGTCGCTCCACGGACGGAAAGGGTTTACTTCTATGCCCACAGGGTGTATGATGTCGTTGATGCCGTGTTGCAGAATCACGTCGGTGGCTCCACTTACATTCATCTCAATAGGAAACCTCGTACTTCCTTTCAGTCCGTAGGCTTGATAAGTAATGCAATCATATTGCCGTAGGATTCGTGTCCCACTTACGGCACGGCGTATTATTGCTGTGTCCGTGATGCCCGCTTTTTCTGTTTGCAGTGTCAACCAGTCAGGCCAACTCTGTGCAGTGATGGAATCGCCGAAGCATACTACAGCATGGTTCTTCTCTTCGGTTAATATATCGATCGTGTTGAGAAAATACACCCATTGCGTGTGCCTTGTCAAGTCCAGTGGCAGCGTGTCTGCACAGGCATAATCACCATAGCTATATTGGCCTTTCGAGAGTGGTCCGGTGACGAGCGTTCCTGCGTTCATCTGTGTGTACCCCTCCAGATAAAAACTCACCGTCACGGTGTCGCCCGCTTCTACCTCAAACTCCGTTTCATCGCTTTCCTTTTCCTTACCGGGGGCTAAGACCGTACTCGTTTTGTTGCCGAAACAGATAGGCGTATGACGGCGTGTTTTCCCCTCCAGGTTATATGCCACGTAAGCCTTGCTGATGGTGACAGGCTCCGTGCCGGTAAGGTTGGAGAAACGAAATCTCAACCTGTTTCCCGAGAAAACCATATGGATGGGGTATCGCAAGGTGATGTTCTTGGCATAGACGGCTTCCCGTCTGTCTGTTATTGAAGTGGCATTACCCCAGCAACTGACCCATTTTGTGAATTGTTCTTGCTGTTTCATTCGTTTCTGATAGTTTTCTGCAAAAATAGAGAAAAATCCCGAACTATAAAGCTTCTTGGGCAAAAAAATCAGGTTATAGTATATGTAAGATGTATTGCCCAAACCTTGTTCCTCGGTGGGTGAATTGAGTACCCATGTTGGTGAAAATCGCGTTACTATGTCATTACGCTGCCTTAGCGTTGCGTTACTCTGCCGTTAATGATGCGTAACTCGGCCAGTAACAGACCGTAACTCTGCCACTTACGGCTGCTAAGTCTACGACTTACAT
>ULUS01032056.1_pt1 | contig 10489 bp, 11 predicted proteins | sample 1958761 | NCBI WGS metagenome assembly ULUS01 (sample SAMEA4835767, study PRJEB28245) | human gut metagenome | biome: gut microbiome; material: fecal sample | place: Denmark | collected 2008
CTACGATGTTCCCGAAATGGGCGATGGGCTTCTGGCAATGCCGCGAGCGCTATAAGACCAGCGATGAACTGGCGGGCGTATTGGACAAGTATCGTGAGCTGAAGATTCCTACCGATGCCATTGTGCAGGACTGGCAGTATTGGGGATGTGACTCCAACTGGAATGCTATGAAATTCCAGAACCCATACTATATAAATAAGGTGGGAGACTCAGCCTTTGCCAAGTATCTTCCTACAGATATGAAGCAGATGAAGGCACAGGAAGAGCCTCGTCTGAAGAGTCCGGAGGAAATGGTGAAGTATGTTCATAAGAACGATGCTCACCTAATGATTTCCATCTGGGCAAGTTTCGGTCCTTGGACCGAGCAGTATCGTGAGCTGAAGAAGATGAATGCGCTCCTTCCTTTCGATACCTGGCCAAGAAACAGTGGCGTGATGCCATACGATGTCTTCAATCCGAAGGCTCGCGACCTCTATTGGAAATATCTTACTCATCTCTATCAGATGGGATTCGATGCCTGGTGGACCGATTCTACGGAGCCAGACCATTTTGAGAAGCCGGGTGATGAGAACTATCATACCTACGACGGTTCATGGCTGGGAGTGAAGAACGCCTTCCCCCTGTTGCACAACAGGAGCATCTACGAGCATCAGAGAGCGATGAAGGGCAACGAAAAGCGTTCGCTCCAGATGACCCGAAGCGGCAGTTTCGGCATTCAGCATTATGGCACTATCTGCTGGAGCGGCGATGTGGTGGCTTCCTGGGACGAGATGAAGAATCAGATTCCATCGGGCTTGAACTTCTCGCTCTGCGGTATCCCATTCTGGAACACCGACCTGGGTGGTTTCTTCTACTGGGAGTTTGAACAGAATCCAAAGAACCCTGCCATTCAGGAACTGCAGACCCGCTGGATGCAGTGGGGAACCTTCATGCCATTGATGCGCAACCACTGTTCTTCGCCGATGGTAAGCGAACTGTATGAATTCGGAAAGCCAGGCGACTGGGCTTATGATGCCATGATTAAGACTATCAAGCTGCGCTATCGCCTTTTGCCTTATATCTATAGTACTGCAAGCGACTGTGTACTGAACAGCGGAAGCATGATGCGTGCTCTGGTGATGGATTATGCGGCCGACAAGAAGGCTTCCCGCCTGAACGATGAGTATCTCTTCGGCCGCAACATTCTGGTGAAGCCGGTAACTGATCCTTTATATACCTGGAAGGATAAGGAGAAGAAGGGCCATACCATCTATCCTGATGTAAGGAAGGCAGCTGCGCCTGTGAATGTTTACTTGCCAAAGGGCAATAAATGGTATGATTTCTGGAGCAATGCCCAGTATGAGGGTGGGCAGGATATCCAGCGCCTTTGTCCTATCGACATCATGCCTGTGTTTATCAAGGCTGGTACAATCCTGCCATTCGGTCCTGATGTTCAGTATAGTTCAGAGAAACCTTGGGATGAGCTGGAAATCCGTGTTTATCCAGGTGCAGACGGATCGTTTACACTCTATGAGGACGAGGGCGACAACTACAACTATGAGAAGGGAAAATTCTCTGAAATCCAGTTTGTATGGAATGAAGCAGACAGAACCCTGACCATCGCGCCACGTAAGGGCAGTTATAAGGGTATGCTCCTGCATCGCAGATTTCACATCGTATTGGTGGGTGCTGATAGCGGAATAGGCGATCAGCCTATGCAGGCAAGCAAGAGCGTGGAATATGACGGAAAGGCCGTAAAGATACAGCTGTAAGGTTGAAAATGCTGATGCGCCTACAGAAAATGGCGGCGGTTACTATCCTGCTGGTATTGGCTGGTATCGCAAAACTTTCAAGGACACTGACCTCAAGACGGGGAAGGGAGAGACGCTTTGGCTCCACTTCGAGGGAGTTTACCAAAACTCGCAGGTCTATGTCAATGGAACTTTGGTGGGGACCCATTTCCATGGCTATACCCCTTTCAAACTCAATATCTCTCCTTACATCAAGAAGGGAGTGAACATCGTGGCTGTGAGAGTGGATAACTCTCGGCAACCTAACTGCCGATGGTATAGCGGTTCGGGAATCTATCGCCATGTGTGGTTGGAGAAATACAACGAAAACAAGATGGATGACCCTGAGAAACTTTTTGTGCGTACGGAGAAGATATATGGAATGTCAGCAGATGGAACGCATGCCGACTCTGCTGCCATTCACATTACTTACGCCAATCAGCTCGATGAGACGAGAATGCTCAAAAACGTGGAGTTGTGGTCTCCTCAGCAGCCTAAGCTCTATCCTATCAAGGTAGGAGAACTCACCGTAAAGCATAGTGTTCGTTCCTTCAGTTATGATGCCAAAAGAGGCTTTTTGCTCAATGGTCAGCCTACGCTTATCAATGGTGCCTGTGTGTATCACGACAATGGGGGCATAGACGAGTCTTTTGATGGTTGGTATGCCGAGAAGAGCAAGTATGATTATCACATGGTGATAGACTCTTGCTATCAACAGGATATTGCCGCCATGGTCTTGCGCGACCGTAATCATCCAAGTATCATTTCATATAGTATCGGTAATTCAAAGCGATGAATCTGGTAGAGATCCAAGTAGTCTGTGCCCAAGCGTTTCAAGGTTCCTTCAATCTCTTGATGGATGGCTTCCTTGGAGAGACAACCTTCATTGAAATAAACCTTGGATGCGATAACCACGTCCTCTCTCTTGATGCCGAGATTCTTGAGTGATGTACCCAAGTACTGCTCACTGGTTCCGTGAGCGTAGCAGTTGGCTGTATCGAAGAAGTTCACTCCCTAGTCGATGGCTTGCTTCACCATTTGCTGGGGTTCTGGCTGTTCCAATGTCCAGAGGTGAAAATCCTCAGTTGGTTTGCCGTATGACATGCAGCCCACGAAAAGTCGGCTTACCTTAATATCTGTTTTACCTAATGTTGTATATTTCATATCTGTCTTGTTTGACATCATAGTCCTCTACATTGGCATCCCCCTGGATGGCTGGACGAGCATGGGCGTTCATTTCCTTACCCCAGTTCGGGGTATCTACTTATATCAATCGTGCAGCGGCAGCCATCATCAAGTCATACCTCGATGATAACAGGCAGTCAATAACGCAAATAGCCGACGAGATGCAATTTACATCAGTCAGCTATTTCAGTCGTTATTGTGTCAAGCACCTCGGAATGTCACCAGCCCGTTATCGTATGGCAGGGGCAAATGGGTGATGCTTATTCCCAAAAAGTTTAGACTTTTATGGAGTCAATTCCTTAAAAGTTATGCTTTTTGTGGATTTAATTCCAAAAAAGTATTGTTTTTTTTGGAATTTCTCGTACGTGTGAATATTCTGCCACGGGTAGCCTTAGGTAAGCAAAGTTCCAGTGCAAGAATCATGTACGGGAGCTTTTACTTGTTTTTTATCTCAGAGCGAGAACCCTATTTAATATCAGTTTCTTGTATTCCTTCTTCATGTTATCTGATAGGAATGAGATGTCGATGAGGTCTAGCCATTTTACGATAGAACGGCGGAATTTCTTGGCAATGTTTTCTATCACTTTATCGCTCAGCCCCGATGCCTTCATCACCTTTACAAAATCACTCTTCTGTATCTTGCGCTTTTTACCATTCAGAGTCAATGCCAATTCCTCTGTATCCTCTGGCATCACAATCTTGGTAGAGAGTAGGTCATAGGCTGGAGTCAAGGCATATCCCATTTTGCGGTTATTATACAGTGAGAAGTTCTTGAGGTGCATATCGGCATTGCCGGTAATCCAAGAGAAGATGACCACCTCCCAAAAGTTTACCAAGTCGAGTTGTGAGAAAGCTGAGTATTTCTTAATCAACTTAGCTATCTGTTCGTATGAACCTTTGTACTTGTATTCGGTTAATCGCTCAGAGAGTTGACACATGTCTTCCATTGGAACCTTGGCACCATCGTCCAAACGATCGATGCGACGAGTGATATAGCATATTTCGCCATCGGCAAATCGAATCAGTCCATGTGGAACGACAGCTATCTTTGCAGCCTCAGCCAAGTGCATGGTTAGGTCTTCTATCTCAGGTAGCAGGTGATAACGGTCGGTCTGTGGCTTCAGGATATATCTTCCCCATAGACCGACGATAGTGAATCTGGCAGGTTCGTTCTTACCCCCACGATTCACATCCAATGAGAGCTTTGCTTGTACACCAGTCAGGGTAGTTTGGCTTCTTACCACTTGCCTCGCCAAGTCACCAATCTCACTGCGAACGTATGGCAAGGTTGGAGCTTGCTTGGTACCAAATAGCTTTCGGGCGCAAGCAGGATGATAATCCACTTGCCCCTCTTTCAATGGTTTGTAGCAACATAAACATCTATCCATGTCTATTCCCCTTTCTCTTCTTTAGGTACAACACTTACGGCTCCGATGCAGTCCTTGCAACAAGCCAATAGCAATGACATTCTGTCTCGCTGATTGATTTTCCAACTGTTCTCTGCTATGTTGAGCAGCCATCCCTCTGGTATGAGACCATCAAAAAGGGGAAACAGTACTGTATCGTGATAAGGCTCTTCTTGCAGAGGAAGCGTAAGACTGATGGCCTCTGCTTCTTTCGATGCTAAGTAATCAGCGTCGTAAGCAAAAGTAAAGCCACTTTCATCCTCTGTCAGCAATCCTACATACTGGTCGTATAGAAAAATCTTTCCCTGTTTCATATTATGCCTCCTCTCGCTTGATAGGTACTGGTCCTACCTCATGTCCAAACAGCATCAGCACTTGGTTCACCTTGTCGAGACGGAGCGTCTCTTTCCCTTGCTCCAATTCTCGTAGGAACCTTAGCCCTACCCCTGATTTAGCAGCCAAATCTACTTGGGTGAGACCAAATTGTCGGCGCATTTCCTTGACGTATGTAGATAAATTATTGCTCATATTCTTCTTTATTAATATATTTGAATAGTATAATTATACCCTATCGGTTGCAAATATACGAAGAAAACATGAAATTACCCCCGAAATGGTATAATTTATGTGATAAATTAACATATTATACCTTTTCGGGGGTAATATCTCTATTGTTGTATTCCCTTTACCACTTTCTCCATTTCTTCCTTCTCCATCATTCCCATCTGTGCTGTAGGCTTGCCCTTCATAGGTATGAAGAGGAAGGTGGGGATGCTTTGGATGCCGAAGACGGAGGCAAGCTCTGGTTCTTGGTCGATGTCAACCTTGTAGAAATCTACTTTGCCTGCATTTTGTTTGGCTAATTGCTCTACGATAGGTGACATCATCTTGCAGGGACGACACCAGGTGGCATAGAAGTCTATCACTACAGGACGATGCCCGGCAAATACCCATTCTTGAGGGTGAGTCTCGTAATCCATCACCTTTTGCTTGAAATCGGCAGTGGTGAGATATGTTACCTTGCCATTTGTGGAGCTCTTATCTGTTGATGTGGTAGCCTCTATTTGCTTCAGGGCTTTCTGTTCTTGGTGTGATACATTCTGTTCTTGTTTAGGAACATTCTGCTCTTGTTGAGAAGTTTTTTTCTCTTGTGATGAACAACCTACGATTGTTAGGACTGTCACCAAATATAATATGATTTTCTTTTTCATGTCAGTCTTTTTTTGTTCCATATTTCTCTTTACATATACCTTGCTGGTACCTCTGCCAAATGTGCTAATCTGGCTATCTGGGAGGTCGTAATACTCACGTAGTTCTCTTGAAGCCACGGAGCGAGATACGCCAGTTAGTCGAACATAGTCGTCGAGTCGCATCACCGGGTGGGCTGGGTCGGAGAGATACTCCACAGCTTTTTGCCATCTTTGCTCCTTGGTGTATGGCGAGCGATGGAGATAACGCTTGCCACCACAGGATAGGCTGCATTTGCAGGCAGTGTCTTTGATGAGCTGCTTGTCTGCCTTGAAGTTGACGCCAGTGATGGTCATGGTTCGGGCGGTGCGATTGGTATCTATGGTATCCATTTCCTCGCTCTTGCTCCATTTGTCGAGTCCTACGGCAGCGGTGAATGTGCCCAAGCCATCGATGGTTACAACGCATCAGAACCTTAATTATTGTATAATTGCGTGTTTGGAAATGGTTATTTGTAGTCATTAGATAGTTATTTCGTGCCGTGAAATAAGTATTAAATGGCAAGCAATGATGTAATTAGCTTATTTCCTAACGGGTATTTATTGTAATCATAAGCGATTTATTTGTCGTAGAAGGCAGCCTTCATGTCATAAAAGAGGCAAATGATGTCGTAAAAGAGACTGGTGATGTCGTAAAAGGAAAAGCAAGTGGGATATGTGTTGAAGGTAGTTTCTTAAGGAATGCAAAAGGAAGATAAAATATGCTTGGTAGTTTTGTGATTTCCCCAAAAGGTTTTAACTTTGCTCTCGTAAAAGGATAAATACGTGTTTAGACAGCATTTCGCTCATAAAAGATTCAGAATAGCTTGGCTCTTGTTGTTGGTATATGTGCCAATGATGATAGCGGTTACGTTTCACCACCATGGGGAAGCGCAGAGGGCTGATGCTGCCATTCATTGTCAGGATTGCGAGCATCATGTTCATCACGATGGGCATCTCTTGGCTCTCCAACATACCATGCACGATTGTGTGCTCTGCCAGTTGCAAAGCACACCTTATCTCTCGCCAACCCTTTTGACGTTGGTGGCATTCATCGTGCTTCATCGCATCATTCGCCAATCCGTTTGCGCCCAATGCCAGTTGAGGGCGAATGATGTCAAGAGTACTCGTGCCCCACCTTATCTTACTATCTTTTAGGGATATTGGAATATGAAAGGAATAATTGTATCTATTCCTTTCGTATCTGTATGTTTGTAATTTAAGGTAAATCAAAAACAATGAGAACAATATTGAACACAATATTGCTGATGAGCCTGTGCTCGTCGGCAAGAGGGCAAGAAGTGCCTGATTCTATCAAGCACAATCCTATCACCGAATCGGATGTAAAACTATCAGAAGTCGTAGTAACTGGACTTACGGGCAGCCAAAAGTTGAAGCAATCTCCATCTCCCGTTTCCATTATATCGCCTCGCCAGTTGGAGGCACAACCATCTACCAATATCATTGATGTCATTGCCCATCAGCCAGGCATCTCACAAGTTACCACGGGCAGCGGTATTTCCAAACCTGTGATTCGTGGATTGGGATATAACCGAGTGGTCGTGGTGAATGATGGTATCCGACAGGAAGGTCAGCAGTGGGGCGATGAACATGGCATAGAGGTGGATCCTTATTCCGTTCATTCCGTGGAGATACTGAAAGGTCCGGCAAGCTTGATGTATGGCTCGGATGCGATGGCGGGTGTCATTATCTTCCATCCGTCACCAACTCTTCCTATGGGAGATATGAGGGCGAATGTTTCCACGGGCTATCAGACCAACAACGGTCTTTTCGATTATTCGCTCAACTTTGCAGGCAACAAGGCTGGCTTTATTTGGAACTCCCGATATAGTGGCAAGATGGCGCATGCCTACAAGAATAAATATGATGGTTATGTCTTTGGCTCGTCTTATCGTGAGCAAGCTTTCTCGCAGATGTTGGGCTATAACTATCGCTTGGGACATACGCATCTTACGCTCGATTATTATCATCTTACCCCAGGACTTGTGGAGGGTGAGCGAGATGAGAAGACGGGTGAGCTCTTGGTGCCCGATGGCTATGACTTGAAGGGCTATGGCAAGCCGATGCCTTATCAGCAGATACATCATTACAAGGCGGTGCTTGATAACTCCTGGTACTTGGGCGATGGAAATCTGAAACTCTTGTTGGGGTATCAGCAGAATCGCCGTCAAGAGTTTGAGGAGGAAGAGCATCCCGATGAGTGTGGACTCGACTTCCTCTTGCATACCGTCAATTATGACTTGCATTATCTCTCGCCAGAGATGAACGGCTGGAAAATTGCTGTGGGTATCAATGGTATGTGGCAGCAATCCATCAACAAGGGTACAGAATACCTGGTGCCAGCTTATCGCCTTTTCGATTATGGTCTCTTTGCTACGATGAGCAAGGAGATAGGCAGACTGAACATCAGCGGCGGTTTGCGTTTCGACCATCGCCATCTGCATAGTGAGGCTTTGGAGGAGGAAGGTGAACTTCGCTTCCAAGACTTCAAGCGCAATTTCAATGCCTTGACGGGTAGCATCGGTATGACATACGAACTGAATAGCAATTGGAATGCGAAACTGAATCTGTCTCGTGGCTTCCGTGCGCCAAACATCAGCGAATTGGGCTCGAATGGAGTGTATGAGGGAACCATGCGCTATGAGATAGGCAATCGAGACTTGGATGCCGAGCATAGTTGGCAGGTGGATTTAGGACTGGACTATAGTTCACCTATTGTTTCGGCGCAGTTGGCATTGTTTGCCAATCGCATCGACAACTATGTCTTTATCCAGAAGATGGCGGATGCTGATGGGCAAGAGATTATCATGGATGGTACACCTGCCTATCAGTTTGCGGCCTCTGACGCTCGCCTTTGGGGTGGCGAGGCAAGGGTGGATGTGCATCCGTTGCCTCATCTGCATATCGGCAATAGTTTCTCGTATGTCAATGCCGTGCAACTTCATCAGCCTTCAGAATCGAAGTATCTGCCCTTGACTCCGTCTCCGAGATGGAATGGTGATGTGAAGTACGAGTTTATTTGTGGAGGTCGCACCTTCGACAATCTCTTCTTGAAGTTTGCCGTGGATTGCAATCTCCGTCAGAGTCACTTCTATGCGGCGAATGATACCGAGACGGCTACTCCATCTTATACCTTGCTGAATCTGTATGCGGGTACTGACATCAAGAGCCATGGCAAGCGCCTTCTCTCGATTTATCTCTCAGGAGAAAACCTGACCAATCGTGCCTACCAAAGCCATCTGAGTAGATTGAAATACTTGGATCAGAATATGGTTACGGGAAGAACGGGTGTGTATAATATGGGAAGGAATTTTAGTGTGAAGGTGGTAGTGCCGATCTTTCTGAATGAGTGATTTCTTTGCTGAGTATTCATTCTGAATGAATGGAAATAATTAAAAACGTTCATTCGGAATGAATAAAAAGAGAAAATTCTTGGCGATTTTCATAAAATATCGTATCTTTGCAAGCGATTAAATGTTTGAACATGAAAGAGTTATGTCGTGGATATGATGTCTTCTATCATGCCGATAAGAAAGAATGTGACTTTGTAGTGAGGGAGGGCATGAGAATCAATGCGGCATACCAGGTAACGATTGCGATGAATGATGAGAAGACTCGTAAGCGAGAAATCGAAGGATTGTTGGAAGCCCTAAATGCTTATGGCTTGACAGAGGGCTATATCCTCACGATGGAGGAGAAAGAAGATGTAGAGATTGATGGCAAGCAGATTCATATTCTTCCTACATGGGAATGGATGTATCGAAGGCTGACTTGATGGAGTAAAGGGAGATTAACAGCCAACTGGCTTGATGAAAAATCGCCAACTGACTTGATGAAAATCGACCAACTGACTTGATAAAAATCGGCCAACTGGATAGTATTTTAGTTAAAGATACTAAATAAGCTCTTGTGTTTCAATCGTTATGATAGTCTTGCCAGGTAGTCGTAATGCTCTCCCTCGGCTATCAACTCTCCTTCCAAACCACAACTCTCTGCAATGCTTTTGAGCAATGGAAAGTCAACATATAGCCAGTCGAAAGGCTCACCTTCAGTTTTTTCATATACCATTTGGTAATCTACTTCGCCATAGTACGGACCATTGAGGTCGATGTCAAAACTGCCGTTTTCGTTCTCGTAGATGTATTTGAGGTCGGAGGAATCTATGAGAACTTGTCCGTTAGGATTGAGCAAGGATTTCAAGCGATGGAAGAGGGTAGGGAGATTGGCTATCTTGCCAGCGATGCCAGTGCCATTCATCAGGAGGAGAATCGTATCGAAGCCATCATCATTTCCCAACTGAGGATTAAAGAGGTTGATGCACTCTATATCCTTGACACCTCGTAATTTCATAGCTTCGCAACTTAGAGGCGAAATGTCGATGGTTTTAATGGAGAAAATGTTGTTTTGAGCTTTTGAGCCTTTCTGCTGTTCTTGCTCCATCCTCTTTTGTAAGGCAAGGGAATGGCAACCTGCACCAGCTCCCACATCTAGCACCTTTCCTCTTGCCAAGTCGAGTGCCTTCTTTTCTAGTTTCGGCATGTCATGGTAACTTCTGAAAAGGTGTTTCACGGGCATCTCGTCCTCTTCAAACATGGAGGAGAGTACACGCAACTTACCAGCCTTGCCTGTCTTTTGATAATCAAGGATGGCTGTGCCCATTGGGTCTTTTTCTGGAGATAAAATATCGTAGTTCATTGTCTCTTGTCTTTGATGTTCGGCAGCAAAATTACAAGGAAATTTTCTAATAACCAAATGTTTTAGTCTTTTTCTTTATGAACAGATTTTCGGCAAACAAAAAAACTCGCAAGTTCTTAATAGAACCTGTGAGTTTTTTGTATCGGGTGGAGCTGGAGGGAATCGAACCCTCGTCCGCACAAGGAAA
>ULUS01007500.1_pt1 | contig 10466 bp, 9 predicted proteins | sample 1958761 | NCBI WGS metagenome assembly ULUS01 (sample SAMEA4835767, study PRJEB28245) | human gut metagenome | biome: gut microbiome; material: fecal sample | place: Denmark | collected 2008
TGAGGATATCCTTTTCCAATCGGCTATTGGAGAGAATGATTCTCTGAAGTCCTGGGTTTACCTTGAAGATATAGTCGCGATTGATGATGAGGCTTTTGCCTACTCGATAGAACGGACTGTAGTTGAGGGCAGTCAACTTGTCCATCAGGTCGTGCAACTGGCTAATTACATTTTCTTTTTTGCCGTTGGCAAGGAATATGTCGGAGTAGTTTCCATCGCCTTTGATGAAAATAATCTCATCGGTTGGAATCCGGATGATTTCGCTATTGGTTGTTATTTTAAGCCATTCCATATTTTCTTTCTTCTGTTATTTGTAGGCAAAGGTACAAGTTTTCTTTTGAACTACCAAACGTAATAGCAACTATTTTTTCTCCATTTTCTTGCGAATTCTAGCAGAAAAGTAAGCAAAAAAGATAAAATTGCAGCAAAAAGCAATAATTTTTGGGATTTTATGCTTGATATTGTAGAAAAAGTCTTAACTTTGGACCGGATTTGAGAAAATAAGCAGTTTCCGGCTATCAGAAAATGAGAAATCATGAAGCTATCAGAAAATGAGGAATCATGAAGATGATAAGGAGGCTGGCTTTCTCTTCCATCAGTTTCACTTATAACAACTTTATAAATTAAAAGATTCGATTATGAAAGTAGCAATTGTTGGTGCAAGTGGCGCAGTAGGACAGGAATTCTTGCGCATCCTTGCTGAGAGAAATTTCCCAATGGACGATTTGGTGTTGTTTGGTTCTGAGCGTTCTGCTGGACGAAAATACAACTTCAAGGGAAAGGACTATGAGGTCAAACTTTTGCAGCATAACGATGACTTTAAAGATGTCGATATTGCTTTTACATCTGCTGGTGGTGGCACCTCTGAGGAGTTTGCCGAGACAATCACTAAGTATGGTGCGGTGATGATAGATAACTCAAGTGCTTTCCGTATGTGTGACGATGTTCCTTTGGTAGTGCCAGAGGTGAACGCCGAGGATGCCCTTAACCGCCCTCGTGGCATCATCGCCAACCCTAACTGTACTACCATCATGATGGTAGTGGTATTGAAGCCTATCGACGACTTGAGCCATATCAAGAAGATTCACATCTCTTCTTATCAGAGTGCCTCTGGTGCCGGTGCAGCAGCCATGGCTGAGCTTCAGCAGCAGTACAAGGAACTTGTGGAGACAGGAGAGGCTAAGACTATCAATAAGTTCCCACATCAGTTGGCTTACAACGTGATTCCTCAGATCGACAAGATGACTCCTAACGACTACACCAAGGAGGAGATGAAGATGTACAATGAGACTCGCAAGATTATGCACTCCGATGTTCGCACCAGTGCTACTTGTGTTCGTGTATCTTCTCTTCGTTCTCATTCAGAGAGCGTATGGTTTGAGACAGAGAAGCCTTTGAGTGTAGAGGAAATCCGCAAGGCTTTGGAGGCAGCTCCAGGCGTAACCGTAAAGGACGATCCTCAGAACTACGTTTATCCAATGCCATTGGAGAGCGCAGGCAAGGATGATGTCTATGTAGGTCGTATCCGTAAGGACTTGGCTGATGACAACGGCAACACCTTGTGGCTCACTGGCGACCAGATTCGCAAGGGTGCAGCCCTTAATGCTGTCCAGATAGCAGAATACCTCATCAAGGTAGGTAATGTAAAGTAATCCCTTATATATTATAAATAAGGTATATCAGATAAGAAGCGGATGCTTGGCTGGAATGAGCCGAGCATCCGCTTTTTTCTTAATTGAAATCTTATAAAAAAAGCAAAAAGATAGATGGGACTTTTGGCTATTTAATATATAATGATTACCTTTGTGACAAATTTAAAGTTGAACTTTAAAATTGTCACAGTAATGGATAAGGAATTGATAAAAAGAACATTAGATGATTTATTTCTCGAATGTTTAGGTTTTTACCAGTAATTACGCTTACCATTTTGTCTAATTATTATACCACATACGAGGAGCGTGACTTGCGCCAACTCATTAATTTGAAAGACTTGCGTTTGTTCCATAACTTTATAAGGTTATAAGTATAGATCATTATGATAGAAAGATTCAAGCTCTTGCTTCGGGAGATGAACCGAGGCATCTATGAGAAAGAGACAGAAATATCGCTCTCGCTACTTGCCGCTTTGGCAGGCGAGAGCATTATCCTTTTGGGACCTCCGGGTGTGGCGAAGAGTATGGTGGCTCGCCAGTTGAAGAACGCCTTTCGGGATGCTCACAGTTTTGAGTATCTCATGTCACGCTTTTCCACACCGGATGAGATCTTTGGTCCTGTGAGTATTCAGAAGTTGAAAACTTCGGATACTTACGAACGTGCGGTGGATGGGTATCTGCCTACAGCCGATGTGGTCTTTCTCGATGAGATTTGGAAGGCGGGACCGGCTATCCAAAATACGCTCCTCACCGTCATCAATGAAAAGATATTCCGCAATGGTAATCGGGAGATGCACCTTCCGTTGAAACTCCTCGTGGCGGCAAGTAATGAGTTGCCTGCCAAGGGCGAGGGATTGGAGGCACTATGGGATCGATTCGTGATTCGCATAGAGAGCCGACCGATCAAGATGGAGAAGAACTTCCGGGCGATGCTCTTGGAAGTGAAGAGCAGTTTAGAAGTGAAGAGTGAAGAACGAAGAGTGAAGAATTCAACGGATTTGTTTGAGGATACAATTTCTGATGAGCAAATAGGTGCTGATGTTTCAATTTCACCAGCCGAATATGCGGAATGGAGCCAAGCTATTGACAAAATCGGTGTAAAAGAGGAAGTACTCGATGCCATTTCTCGCATTCGAAAGGCACTCCGGACGGTGAATGTCGATGAGGCTGCTGAGCGCAGAAACATCTATGTGAGCGACCGCCGATGGAAGAACATCGTTCGTTTGCTCCGTACTTCGGCTTTCATGCAGGATAGGGAAGAGGTGGATATATGCGACTTGTTGCCTATCTACCACTGTCTGTGGCAGGAACCGGAGGAGCGGGATGCTATTCGCTCCATCGTGATTCGTTCGCTCTTTGCTCCTTTTGCCGACAAGTTGGTGGAAATGAAGAAGGCACTCGCCGAGGACATCCAATACCATCGTGTTCGCAAGAATCCTGACGATGGAAGAGATTATGAGGGAGAGATAGAGTCGTTGTCCGATGGCTTGACTTCGCTTGAACGACAATTGGGCGATAATCTCTTCGTTTCGGCGGATGACAAGGCGGAAATCTCAGCTTATCTCCGAGACTTCTACAAGGAACTTGCCTTCACCAGACAGGACACAATGAAACTCTACGAATAAGGCATTTGTCCTTTAACTTCTAGCGAAGCGATAACTTCTCTTAACGTCTTTAACTTCCCAAGGAATAACTTCTCAAATAAATGAACTATCAAACCAATAAGGACTTGGCGGAAGCCCAGTATTATCTCAAAATGCTGGACGAGTTTTGCAAGACGGGGCAGGTGGTGATTCCTGAACCGTCTGGCTCTGTCATGCCTTGGAATCTGAAGGTCGATCCACTGAAAGACTATCTCGTTCACCTCTTCACCTTGGAGGTGACGCTTTGCACTGGCGAGAAGGTGAGGAAGTTTGAGAGGCAGGTGGTCAACAGTAAAATCAAGGGCAAGGTGTTCTACGATTGTGTGGGCAAGTTTATCGTGGAGAGCGTGCATCATATCCGCTTCCAACGTCAACGAGCTTGGACAGAGAACCATCGGGCTGATGATGTGCTCGACTGGACCAACTTCAAGCGAATGGATGAGAAAGTGTGGCATCCATTGCTCAACCAGTTGGCGATGGAGTATGAGGACGATGGCTTCGACAAACCATTCTTCATCCGCTTGTTTCAAGGCGATGGCGCTACCAAAAATGAGAATTGGGAGCGATTGGTAAGGGATTGGAAGGCTTGCATCGAGCGACAGACCTTGCAGAAACTCAAGGATTATATCTCCATTCGTCAGAACAACTTCGAGACGGGATTAATCCGTATGATGGACCAGGTGACTCGCAACATCAAGATGAAAGGTGTCTCGGAGCAGAGAGCCGTACAGGCTTGGGAGTTGATGACAAACGGTTGGACAGAGACCGAGTTTGAACGCCGACTGAATCAGATGAAGGTGCAAGACCGCTATCCCGAAATCAAGGAGATTGTGGCGAAGATGGGACGTGTGGCGGATGCCAATGGCAAGGATCGTCTCACGATAGCTTCGGGTGTGGATATGAAGATGGAGCATTCCGCTGGTAGTGACATCGAGGGTATCACCGTGGGCGATGACCTCAACTCCTTGCTTCCTCTCGAACTTGCCCAGTATAGTGACGAGGATATGGAGGGACTCTTTATATATAAGTATCGTACGCGAAGGCTCCAGACTTTCCGCTATAAGAGTGAGATGGCCAAGCCTTCTCGCAAGCTTGGTTTTACCCATGCCTCTCGCAAGGGTCCGATGATAGTCTGTCTCGATACTTCAGCTAGTATGTATGGCACGCCAGAACGCATCTCCTCTACCTTGATAGCTCTGCTCGAAGAGACGGCGGAGGAATTGGAGCGTGATTGCTTCCTCATCGACTTCTCGGTGAGTACGAGGGCTATCGACTTGATGGAGAAGAGGAAGGCGCAGCGATTGAGAAAGTTGGGACTGAATGTCTCGGCTGAAGATTTTTCTCTTGCGAATTCCGCAGATAGCACGGATTCTTCTGCATCTACAGCTTCGGGCAATTCTTCTTTTTCTGATAGTGGTTCTCATTCTGGCTTTGCTTCCACTGGGCGATCTGTTCGGCGTCAGCCATCCACGACTCATTTGCCATTTATCGGTGGCGGAACTTCGGCGAAGAAGATGATGAAGCAGATGTTTGAGTTGCTGGATAATGACGGCTTGCACTATGTGAATGCCGATGTGTTGTGGATAACCGATTTCTTGATTCCCGACCCTCCGCAGTCGATGCTCGCTCGCTTCAAGGAGTATCGAGATACTGGCACTCGCTTCTATGGTATCCGCATTGTTCGGGATGATGACAAGGAGCCGAATACTTGGAAGAATTACTTCAACCAAATATATACCATTAAGTATCGACCTTTGAGGAGATACTAAAAACTGCTATAAGCTGTCGCAGTATTAACCCTATGCGCCCAATTCTCGCCTTCTAAGAAGTCATTCCATAAGATATGATATAAAAATATTGGCGGTTAGCCTCACATTCTTTTTCGGGATGATGGGCTAACCGCCATTATTTTCTGGCTTGTCATTGACAAGTGCCTTATTCTTACTTGATAACGATTTCCTTGACGAATGGCTTGTCGAAGCCTTCGACAAAGACCTTGACACGAGCGATGCCTGGCTTGGTGGTGGATTGCAATCTCACCAATCCTTCACCGAAATAGGTCTTCAGTTCGGTGGTGCGCCAAGACTCCATTCTTCTCATATCACCAGTCTCTACACCGAGCAAGCGAATAGGACCTTCCACCTCTACACGGAACTTCTTGGGCTGCATCTGTTGGATGAGGCCATCCTTGTCCACAAGTGTGAGGCGGATATGGGAAACAGTGCTAGTAGGCAATAGACCATTCTTATTTTTGATGCCAGCATTCTTCTGCATGGCATTGCTCATCTCTGGAATAATCGTGTAATCGCTCTTCGATACCGCCAATGTAGTATAGTCTGCATCGAGACGGACATCTGCCACACGACCATGATTGATGAGCGAGTCTCTCAACACTTCCTTGCCATCCTTGTACCCCACGGCTAGCACCTTACCTTGACGGGCTGGCAACTGTATGGTGATGCAATGGTCGGGATAGTCCTTGGTGACACGTGGCTTCAGAGGCAACTGAGGATTGCTCCACATCGGGAAGTAGAACTGCACCGAGTCGCAAGTGGTGTAGCATCTCACTTCCACACAGCGAGAGTCGGTATAAGGCAAGTCCCAAGTATCAGCCATCGGTGGATATTGCCAGTGGTCGGTGCCCATGGCTTGGTCGAAACAGTTGTCACGAACCACCAACTTCAGGTATTCCTTCTCTGGATTCCAAGCCGGATGATAGAAGGCTGCCTGAGGACGTTCCTTCAATGTCATGTCGAAAGGACAGGAGCACCAACCCTTGGCAGGCCATGGGGAAGACTCGCCGAGATAATCGACACCAGCCCAAACGTATGAACCAGCGATGAAAGGATTCTCCTCTACGAAATGCCAAGGATTATGCTCCACGAAGTCACGCACCAAGTTCTCTCGAAGTCCGGAGTAATAGACGAAGGCTTCACTGACAAACATCTTTCTGTTAGGGAATCGCTTGTGGTCGTTGATCATGCGAGGCTCCAGGTAGTTGTAGCCCACGAGGTCGGTCACATTGCCAATCTTGTTTTCGAATCCCTGTTGACAAGCTATCATCGTAGGACGAGTAGGGTCGATACTCTTCACGATGGCGTTCAGTTCCTTGGCTCTCTCCACACCAACATTGTCTTTGGCCCAAGCTTCCTGCACCTCGTTGCCGATGCTCCAGATGATGACGGAAGGGTGGTTGCGGTCTCTCAGCACCATGTCGGCGATGTCTTGGTGGGCGTTCTCGTCATAGAATGGCTCATAGTAGCCCGATTTCCATTTGTCGAAAGCCTCGTCGAGTACCAACAAACCGAGGGAGTCGCAGATGTTCAAGAACTCTGGTGATGGGGGATTGTGGGAACAGCGGATGGAGTTGCAGCCGATTTCCTTCATGGCTTTCAGACGGCGCAACCAAACCTCCTCTGGCACTGCCACACCCAAACTGCCGGCATCTTGGTGCAAGCACATGCCCTTCAACTTCATGTTCTTGCCGTTCAAGTAGAAACCGGTATTGGCATCGAAGCGAATCTCACGGAATCCGAAAGGTGTCTCTACTTCATCCACCAGTTTGCCTTTGCTGTCAAATACCTTTGTGAGGAGAGTGTAGAGCGTAGGCGATTCCGTGCTCCAAAGCTGTGGATTCTTCACTTGCAGGGTGGTGGCTGCCGCCCCGATGTCGTTGCTTTTCAAGAGCGCAATGCCATTGTCTGATTTCGTTGTAGCTGTTGCGACCTTCTTGCCCAGTCTATCTAAGATGGTATAGGAAATCTTGCAGTTGCTGTCGCCGATGATTTCCGTCTGCACTTTCACCGTACCGTCGTTCTGGGTGGAAACGAAGATGCCGTGCTCCTTGACATGCACCTTGTTGGTGGCTTGCAACCAGACATGGCGATAGATGCCAGAGCCGGTGTACCAGCGAGATTGTTCCTCTCTATCGACATGCACTACCAATCGGTTCTTGCCTCCTATTATTATATAAGGTGTCAAGTCGAAGGCAAAACCGGTGTAACCATACATGTGGTAGCCGAGGCGATGCCCATTGAGCCAAACGGTGGCACGATGATATACGCCATCAAAGTTGATGGTGATCTTCTCGCCTTGTCTCATTCGCTTTTGCCATTCCGCAGGGAGCGAGAAATCCTTGCTGTAGATGCCTTGACCGCCGGGGAGATAACCAGCCGAACCTCCCACCTTTGGATCGAAGGGCAGTTCGATGCTCCAGTCATGGGGGATGGTGACTGGACGGAAATTCTTGTCGCTAGATGCTTGCGAGGCTTTCGATGTGGTGACTTCGCTAGCCGTCACTTGTGCCTGCTCAGGTTCCGTGTCATCGGTTACCTTCGTCTTCTTGGCGGTTGGCTGGTTGAGGCTCAGTCCAGGATTCGCCACGCCGAGCTGTCGGATTACTTCGGTGGCGTCAGTATGACTTTTGCAGAGACGGAAAGTCCAACCTTGGTCGAAGGAGGCACGTATGCGATTCTTATCTGCTGCATGGGACGTTCCGCAGCAAATGAGAAAAGCCAAAGAGAGAATCATTACTTTCTTCTTCATTGTTTTCTTTATTTATTAATTGTTTTTTATCATTAAGTTTGTTGTCATTTTTCGTTTGCAAAGTTAGCAAAAGTTTCCGTATTAGCTCTTACAAGATATGCCCTTTTCTTTTTTATTTGTTTCAAAAGGGGCAGAGAAGGCCTTTTCCGCAGAATGATTTGCATATCTGTCGGAAATTTTGTACTTTTGCATCGAGTTCCTTAAAACCCTTCTTTCAGAAATTTTCGGAGGTGGAGATGTGTGATGCCGTTGTCATCGTTGCGAGTGAGCAGTGGGGTCATGGAGATGACGTACTTTGGGTAGTTGTCATTGATGGCTCTGAGATTACCAAACTCCCTTTCTCTTGTAGCCATGTCGGCTATGATGTAGGAGGCTTGCACATAGATATGCTGTCCATCGGGCTTGGTGCATACGAAGTCGATTTCACCAGCTTGCAGTTGACCTACATACACTTGATACCCCAAGCGGATAAGATGCTGATAGATGATGTTCTCAATCACTTTTTCTATGTCACCCTCTCTTGTTCCACCAGCCAAAGCGTTGCGGATGCCATTGTCCTCGAAGTAAAACTTATCGTTGGTCTCGAAGATTCGTTTGCCATGAATGTCAAATCTGTTCACTTTGTGCAGAATGTATGCCTCGCAAAGGAAAGAGATGTAATTGATGATGACAGTAGAGGTGATGGATTCACCTTGCGATTTCATATACTTGGCGATGCTGTTGGCGGAGATGAGTTTGCCCGTATTATCGGCAAGGAAACGAACGAGATTTTCCAAGAATGGCACATTTCTTATCCGGTTTCGCATGATGACATTCTTCAGCAGTACCGTGTGGAATATGTCCATCTGATATTCACGGGCATCGTCTTCTTCCAATCCGATTTTTGCCAAGCCAGGCAGACCGCCATACTGTATGTATTTGGCGAGAGAATCATCGTTGTCTGGTAGCTGATGGAAGACGAGGAACTCTTCATAGCTGAGCGACTGGATGTATATCTCCTTGTATCTGCCGCCGATGAGGGTGCTCAGTTCGTTGCTCAGCATCTTGGCATTGCTACCAGTGATGATGATGTCAGTGTTTGGTTCGGTACGGAAACTTCGGATGCTTCGCTCAAACTCCGTGATGTCTTGTATCTCGTCGATGAGAATATAGTTGTGTTTGCTAGCAACGAAGTGCTCATCTATGTACTGGTTGAGGTCTTGATAGTTTCTGATACTGTCAAATTCTCTTTTCTCCTTATCAATATAGATGATGTTGTTGTCAGGGTTGCTAGCCTTTTGGTCACGAACGGTCTTCATCATGTAGCTTTTGCCAACACGACGTTGTCCCACTAGTACGATGATAGTTTCCTTTCCAAGATATTTCTCTATCTTGTCAATGTATGCTTGACGGATGATTGTAGCCATAATTTTATCTTTTATAATGGATATTTTTGGCAAAGATACGAATTATATCTTTTATAATGGATAAATTTTGCGATTTTTATCTTTTATAGTGGATGAAAGTGTGGAGATTTGTGTTTTTATCTTCTATAATGGATAAATGTGGATGTTTTTGTGACTTTTTTTCTTTCAATAGTTCATCTATCTCACCACTGAATTGTTTCTCTGTGGCGATGATTTTTGCCGCATTTTGCAGTCTGGCTACATTGCATCCGTTAATGGTCATAAAACAGAAGAAAATGGACAATCGAGTGAAATTCTATAGTTGGCTCATCTCCCTCCTGGAGCGTCGTCGCCTGACGTTCGAGGAGATAGCCAATGAGTGGCGAGATGCTAACGCCAATCCCGAAGGTGAGGAACTGCAACTGCGCACGTTCCATCGCTATCGCAAAGCCATTGAGTCACAACTGGGCATCTGTGTGGAATGCAGTGGCAAGGCGGATGATGCCTTTGCCGATGAAAAGAAGCGAGTGAGGTATCTTCCTTTCAACCGAATTTCCTATATGAAGGTGATTTGCGAGAAGCATCCGCTGTCGGCGAAGATGAAGCGATTCTTGACTCTCGATCGTTATTACGAGGATTGCTTTGGCATGGCAGGAATCTCATCGTGTTGCGACCTGAGAGCCTTCGCCAGGAAATGATAGCGATGCTGAAGGATATGACGCAGAGCTATGAGACTGGGGAATGCCTCAATGGGGAGGAGTGATGAAGATTGGTATGGAAAGTCATAAACTCCTTGTGAAGTTAGGCTTTTTAAAAATGAAATGATAATGCAAGCTCCCTTCACTTTGCTGTAATAATGCTTGATTGTCAGAAAGTTACAGTGAAGGGACATTTCTTTATGCTCGGTTTTGTAAGGATACGACATACAACATCTTTTTTTTACGATAGCTACGGCATATGAAGTCGTAGTGGTTGGAGTAGGGAGGAAATAATAGGGGCGCATCGGGTCGGAGTGGGAGTCAGAGGGTGAAAAACTCCTTCTCGGCGACCTTTCCTTTACGCCCAAACTTATGTTCCACTACGCCCGGACATATGTCTCGCTACCGACAAACATATGTTTCACTATAGTGGGACGATCGCTAGAGTGAAGTTTTCGCCCCTTCGTCCTTAGGAATGCTCCCCTTCGTCCTTAGAAACACTCCCCTTCGTCCTTAGCGATAGCCCCCTTTGAGCTTAGGAGT
>ULUS01019946.1_pt1 | contig 10372 bp, 6 predicted proteins | sample 1958761 | NCBI WGS metagenome assembly ULUS01 (sample SAMEA4835767, study PRJEB28245) | human gut metagenome | biome: gut microbiome; material: fecal sample | place: Denmark | collected 2008
GTCTGTACTTCTCCGGAATACTGCTCCACACATACAGTGCCTGCGTCCCCTCGCCACCGCCGCGCCGCGCGCACGCAATGTTGCTCCGGCACACATTCTGGCGCAAGGTGCTCGCCTTGATCACGGGATCCGTCCCGCCCGTCAGCTCCGCAAATGTCACGCACAATATCTTGTTGTAGTATTCCATACTCGTTTTTCATCGTTTCTCTTTTTCACTTTTCTGTCACCGCTCCAGGTTCCCCCTGCGCTCCGCCGTTTCCACGCTCGCTCCAGGTTCCCCCCGTGCGGTGGCGTTTCTACGCCGCCGAGAGTCCCCCTGCGCTCCGCTGTTTCCAAGCTTCGCCCCGGGCTCCCCCTGTGCGATGGCGTTTCTACGCCGCCGGGAGTCCCTCCCACGGTCCCCCGTTACACGGCGGCACGGCACATCGCTTCCACTCTCTCCTGCACGGCCTTGATGTCCGTCAGCCCGGCATCCGCAATGCGTTCCACCACGTCGCCTTTCTCGTCCTTCAGCTCCAGCACACCGGTCTCCTTGTCGCCTTCCCACATCCAGCCGTTCTCGAAGTGCTGGCGCATCATGTTGTCCGCGTCATGCACCACCTCGCTCGCAGGAGCCGTCACCAGCTCGAAACCGCCACGCTGCACAGCCAGGCACCTTATCTTCCGCGCCAAGTCGCTGTTCCCCCACTGAGGGTGATAGTTCAGAGCATAGCTCACCATCGTCTTTGTCACACCGAAAGCCCTGCACAAAAAGTCGCGCTGCTCTCTCGTCACTGTTATAACCTTTTTCATAGTCAAATCGTTTTTTTCGTTAATATTCTGTTCTCGTGGAGTGTGGGGAGTCGAACTCTTCCACCCACGGCAAGGCAAACAAGTCACCCCTTGCCCGTGGCGAGGAAAACGTGTGCTTCCGCACAACACCCATGCCGCCGCTCCGTCGCTTCCCCGTTTCCGGTTCCGCTTTCCCGTTCCGCAGTCATCGCTTCCGCCATTCCCGCGTCCACGGCGCACAGCATCCGTGCCACTCCTGCGGTCTTTCCCGCCGTCATACAGGTCCGCCTACCATAATTCCTTTTTTCTCTCTCTCTTCCTTTCAATCAGCCACCATGCCACCGCCCCGTTCCGCCATCCCTCTCGTGCGTCACCGCCCTCCGTCCGTTCTCCCTTCCTCTCAAGCGTCACCATTTCCGCCCCGTTCCGCCATCCTCCGTTTCCCCCGCAGCCTTCTCCACCCTCCGTTCCTCCTCTCTTGTGCGGTGGCGTTTCCACGCCACCGGTCCCGCCATTACCAATCAGCCCAACCTCCAAAGCCATTCCTTATCCTTGGCGGTCCCGCCATATCCTGCACCCTCAGCCGTTCGCTCCAGGTTCCGACCGCCCTCCATCACCACATCGCCCTCCGTCATCGTCCGCTCGCAGCCACACACGCACCCCTCCACACCTCCTTTTATCACCCCTCGCGCATCGTTCAAAGAACATTTGAGCGTCCACTGTCATATCGTGTCGTCCATACCCTTCCAGGTCTCCTCCTCCCGATTTCCACACACCATTCTTTCTTCTTCCCGTTCATATTCTTTAATTGCCAAAATTTGTAATTCTCCCCCTTTTTCACTATCTTTGGCCGCACCTTTATCAATAAAGACGCTGCAAAGATACAATATTCTGTATTACAAACCAAATTTTTCAAATTAAATAATTCAATATTCTGTATTATGGAAGCAAAAAATGAGGTCTCCGCCCGTTTCATTCAGGCATACGAGACACTATTAAAAGATAATAAAGTAAGCGATAAACGTGATTTTGCCGCTAAGTTGGGAATAAGTGCCTCTATGGTTACGGAAATTTCAAAAGGGCGGAGCAGTGTTGGCACCTTAGCAATACAGAATATTGTATTACAATTCAATATTAATGCACATTGGCTCCTCACTGGCGAGGGCTCCATGCTCCAACCCACAGACAACAACCATGCGGTCGAGACAGCCCACCACGTCCCACAAGGCAACAGCGAGGGCATTCCCCTCATCCCCGTCTCGGCCATGGCTGGCGCATTCACAGGCGACGTATCCGTCATGGAATACGACTGCGAGCGCTATGTCATACCCGCATTCAAGGGCGCCGACTTCATGATCCGCGTCACAGGCGACTCCATGTTCCCCACATACCGCTCCGGAGACCTCGTCGCCTGCCAGCGCGTACCGCTGGCCGACCTCTTCTTCCAATGGAACAAAGTCTATGTCCTCGACACCATACAAGGACCACTCATCAAGCGCGTCAAGCGGGGATCCGACAACAACCACATCCTCATCGTCTCCGACAACCCCGACTACGAACCCTACGAGTTCACACGCGAGCAGTTCCACGGCATAGCCCTCGTCCGAGGCTTGGTGCGCATCGAATAACCACACCCCACACCCTCCGCCGCACACGACACACACACGCACACCTCCGTCGCACACGACACACACCACACCCTCCGTCGCGCACGACACACACGCACCCTCCGTCGCGCACGACACACACACCACACACCTCCGTCGCGCACGACACACACATCACACACCTCCCGTCGCGCACGCACATACATAGATATAATAGGGTAGCAGACACTGGACCCCCCGATAAACCAAGCATTCCCGACAATCCACATACGCAAAAAACACCCGAAAACACGGGATTATCCCCACCCCCTAAACACCCGAAAACGACACCAATCCTTGTTTTTGGGGAATTATACAACATCCAATCCCATGCTTTTCGTGTTAAAACTGTCACACCAAATGTCACACCAAGTTGAACATTTCGTTTTTCCATGTCACACCAAACGTCACTCCAAGTGTCACCCCAAACCCCAAAAACACCCTTTTTCACCCCTCCAGAAGCCCCCAAAAACGCAAAAACGGCTTGCACACCGTTCAAATCAGTGTTCAAGCCGTTCAAGTTCCGTTATATCAGCGTTTTAGCCGTTCAAAGCATCCCTATTTCTCGCTTTTGTCCTCTCTGCTGCCTCGTATCAGTTCTCCCTGCCTTATCATCGCCTTTTTGTTGAGTATCACCCCACCGTCAGCCAGCCCCGCATGCAGCAGCGAGCTCTTCTTTATCCCCACCTCATCCTCCGTCAAAACGCTGTATATAGCCGATATGGAGCCGAAATAATAGTTCTTCCGCCCCTCTATCAAATGCACATGTATCACCTTTGTCATATCCGTCCCTTTCCTTTCGTTTCAGTTATAGCCATTATTGCCATTTATTATCTCATTTCATCCGCAAATATACCAAATAATAACTATTTGGAAGAATACACAAGCATAAAAACAAAAAAATAAAAGGCATGACCCGCAGCCACACCCTCCCATATCAAGCAACCTCAATCATTCCCCACAAGCCCCCTCGTAGCCCTGATGTAAAGTCTCACCCCTCAAACACCATTCAAATCCGCCTCAAACGTAAAGCAAATGTAAAGCCGATGTAACGCTTCGTTTTTCCGCCCCGCATCGCCCCATCTCAATCAACTCCCTGTATACCAACACTTTCCCCGATTTTCTCCCTCACTCAACATTTACCCGTTTCGTTTTATCCCCCTTAGCTTGTTGGCATGGCGCTTTCGCCGCCCCGACACATTTCATCACGGATGACGGTTACCGTGCAGGGGTGGAGCGGACTTTTGAAAAGAAAATGAAGTTGGTGGGACAGAAATTCTACAACACCAAGTCATTGACCCCCTCGGCAGAGGAGACAGAAGCGTTGAAGTTTCTCTATGCCTACATGCCTTTGGCGGATGTGACCGACTATTCCACCGCTTTTTTCCTTGACAATGTGCGTGCCTCGTTGACGGCTCGCCGTGAGATGCCTTGGGGAAACAAGGTGCCGGAACTGCTGTTCCGCCACTTCGTTCTGCCCATGCGTGTGAATAATGAGAACCTCGACAGTGCCCGTGTGGTGTTCTATCGTGCGCTGAAGGACCGCGTTCGCGGACTGAGTATGACAGACGCCGTGCTTGAAGTCAATCACTGGTGCCATGAGCACGTCACCTATCAACCTGCCGATGCCCGCACCTCGGCTCCTCTTGCCACGATGCGCACCGCTCTTGGCCGCTGTGGAGAGGAGAGCACCTTCCTGGTGGCGGCACTGCGGTCTGTCGGCATTCCCGCCCGGCAAGTCTACACTCCCCGATGGGCGCACACGGACGACAACCATGCCTGGGTGGAAGCTTGGGCTGACGGCAAGTGGCATTTCTTGGGAGCTTGTGAGCCGGAGCCTGTTCTCGACTTGGCTTGGTTCAACGCGCCAGTGTCGCGAGCCATGCTCACCCACACCAAGGCCTTTGGCGACTATCGGGGACCCGAGGAGGTGCTCTTGCGCACGTCCAACTATACTGAAATCAATTTGATAGGCAACTATGCCAAGTCTGCCCGCATCGATTTCCATGTCGTGGATGCCAACGGAAAGCCTGTCCCGGGGGCAAGGGTGGATTTCAAGATATACAATTATGCAGAATATTGCCCGGTGGTGACCAAATATGCCGACGCGCAGGGCAAGACCTTTTTGACTGCCGGCTTGGGTGACATGATTGTCTGGGCTTCTTCGGGTGGGAGATATGGCTTTGCCAAGGTGTCTTTCGGCAAGGATAGGGTGGTGGACATCCACCTTGACCATTCGGCGAAGACGCAACCGGAGATGGAAAAACTGGCGTTCGACATTGTTCCGCCACCAGAGAAAGCCGTGATGCCGGAGGTGACGGCAGCGCAACTTGCCAACAACAAGATGCGCTTGGCACAAGAGGACTCCATTCGCAATGCCTATGTTTCCACCTTTTATAATAAGGAGACAGCAGCCAAGGCGCTTTCCGACTGCGGACTGCCTGAATTGTTGGCGCCTTGTCTGGTGAAGGCAAGGGGAAACCATGCGGTGATTCTCGATTTCCTGGTTCGGCATCGGGACAATCTCAAGCGGGCGGTGACCTTGTTGGCCACGCTCACCGACAAGGATTTGCGCGATATGCCGACGGAAATCTTGGAGGATAGCTATCTTGCTGATGGCGACCAGTTGTCGCCCCGTGTGGAGGACGAGATGATCATCCGCCCCTATAAGCAATATCTCTCCAAGGTGTTCAGCAAGAAGCAAGTGGAGGCATTCCGTGCCGATCCGTCGCTGCTCGTGGCGTGGACACGACGGAACATTCGGCTCAATCCCGACACACAGGCATTAGAAATAGCCCAAACGCCGGTTGGCGTCTGGCAGAGCCGTTTGACAGACCGCAGATCGCGCAAGATCTTCTTTGTCAGCATGGCGCGCAGCCTCAACATCGAGGCGCGTGAGGACTATGTGACCAAGAAGGTGCAATATCGCCACAACGGTGTGTGGACGGATGTCGACTTTGACGGTATCTCCCATGCGCAAGCCAGCAAGGGCACGGTGAAGATTGTCTATCAAGACAAGGGCGCGGTGGACGATCCGAAATATTATTATCATTTCACGCTGACCCGCATCAATCCCGACGGTACCACCACGCTTCTTGAGTATCCCGAGGACGGAACAACTTGGAGCAAGAATTTCAGCCAGGGCGTGGAGATGGACCCTGGTGTCTATCTGCTCACCACGGGCACCCGACTCGCCAATGGCAGTGTACTCGCCTCGTCACGCTTGTTCCAAGTGTCTCCCGATGCCACAACCACGGTTGATTTGACCATGCGCACATCGCAGACCGATGTCTGTGTCATCGGGTCGTTCAACTCTGAAAGCACATTCCGCCCTGTAGACGGCGCGACAAAGACCATTCTCTCGCAGACCGGACGCGGCTATTTTGTGGTTGGACTCATCGGAGTGGGGCAGGAACCGACCAACCACACGCTGCGGGATATCGCCAAGGTGGCGGAAGCGTTTGAGAAGTGGAACCGCCCGGTATTGCTGCTCTTTGAGAATGAGACGGAGGCACGGAAGTTCCGCAAGGAAGATTTCGCCGGACTGCCTTCCTCAGTGGTCTATGGTATCGATACCGACGGCGCTATCCGCCAGCAGATAGCCGCCAATATGAAGTTGGCCAATGCCCATCAGCTTCCCATTTTCTTCATCGCCGACACCTTCAACCGTGTCGTCTTCCTCTCACAAGGCTACACCATCGGCTTGGGAGAGCAAATGGAGAAAGTGTTGAGACAATTATAACCCTACGGGGACTTGCGTGTCTTGGCGGGCACACGGGTCCCCGTAATATTTGTTGCGTTAGGTGGAATAGGGTATTTCAGAGAGGATAATGCACGTCTTGTGGACGATATTCCACACCTATTGTATGGATTGTCCCTACTTTTGCGGAACAATTTGCAGATAACTCTAAAAGTATAACCCAATCAAACGTAACATTTATGAACAAACTGACGACTTCTTTACGTCAACTGGCGGTTCTCTTATTGGCGCTGTTTGCCACTCATGGAACCATCAGTGCCGCCCAGCAATCGGCGGTGGCGTCCTGGATTTTCTCCGAAGGATGGGACGCTGAAGGCACGGGGTCTGTCATCACCTACACTCCAGACGGGAGCGGATGGCAGTCACTGTCCAATGTGGCTTGGGCAACCAAGCAGCCCATTTTCTTGCCAAACACGTGTGCTGGTGTGCAGTCTGCCTATCAGCTCACCCTCAAGACCAGCGATGGCAAATGGGAAGTGAAGCAGAGCAAGGACAGCTATTTGCTCCGACTGAACACAGCCTCCACCAACAAGTTTACCGCTCCTGCCGACTATGCCGACGGCAGTAAGCACGACCAGTATTTCGAGGCAAGTTTCCCGACCACCAACCTCAACAATGTGAACATCAATTTCTCCATTGGCGACGGCTCCAGCAGTGCCACCCATTTCGGTGTGGTCTATTCTGTCGATGGCGGAACCACATGGAAGACCCTCTCAGACTATGTGGCAGGAAGCCGTTGGAACACCTATAATGAAGGCAAATACAGTCTCTCTGCCGACAACAAGGAGAAGGTCATCGTGCGCATTCTGATCAAGAGCGCGACGAAGAACAGCAACTACAATCTCAAATATTTCAATGTTCTCGCCGACGACCACCAGGCTCCGGTGCTCAAGAACACCCGTCCTGTCAACCTGGCGACCGATGTGGTGACGAGCGGCAAGGTGCTGCTCACCTATGATGAGGCCATCAAGATGAGTGCCTCAGCCAAAGGCAAGTTCACCAATCTGAAGACCAATGCCGCGACTTATGTCACTCCCGTCGTGACAGGCAATGTGGCTTGCTTCACCTACAGCGGATTGGACAAGAGCTGTGACTACAGCTTTGAGTTGCCAGCCAAGAGCGTGTCCGACCTTGCGGGCAACGTGAACAATGAGGTGGCGAAACTCACCTTTACCACTGCTGCCACCGACCCCATCAAGGCTCCGACCATCGAGAGCAAGAACCATCTGTGGTATAACAAACCCGCCAACTTCTGGGAAGAAGCTCTGCCTCTGGGCAATGGCCGTTTGGGCGTGATGCACTCGGGAGGCGTGGCTTGCGACACCCTGCAACTCAATGAGGACACCTTTTGGGATCAAGGACCGAACACCAACTACAATGCCAATGCGAAGAATGTGCTCAAACAAGTGCAGAATGGCATCTTCGCCAAGAATTATGCCTCTGTGCAAGACCTTGCTGTGAAGAACTGGATGTCGCAAGGCTCACACGGCGCTTCTTATCGTGCGGCAGGTGTCGTGCTCCTCGGTTTCCCTGGCCAGCGTTTCGACTATACAGAACAGGCACAGACCAGCGATGCGGTCGATGCCCAAGGCTATGTGCGCTATCTCGACATGAACACCGCCACCAGTCATGTGGACTATCATGTGGACGGCGTGGGCTACAAGCGCACGGTCTTCACCTCTTTTAAAGACAATGTGACCGTGGTGCGTCTGGAGGCCGACCAAGCCGGCAAACTCAATTTCAACGTTTGCTACACAGGTTGCAACAAGTCGAACATCGAGAAGCTCCTGACCAACACGCTCTATGACAACCACACCATCAAAGCCACGATGGGTCCTGCCCGCGACAAGTGTGAGAATGTGACCAATGTGCTCAATCTCTGCACCTACATCCGTGTGCTCGACTGTGATGGAACCATCAAGAACGGCAAGACGCAAGTCTATGCTCAGGGCACTTGTGGAGCGGCAGCCAATGCTCCACAACTCCAGATTGAGGGTGCCACCCATGCGACCATCATCATCTCACAAGCCACCAACTTCAAGAAATATAATGATGTGAGTGGCGATGCCAGCGCCACAGCCCTTGCTTACCTCACAGCCTACGAGGCCCAGAACAAGGACTATGTCACCACGCTCGCCAACCACGAGACCGTATACAAAGACCAGTTCGACCGTGTGGACCTCGACCTCTCCGGCAATGCTGCCCAGGAAGCCAAGGATACGGAAACCCGCATCAAGGAGTTCCACAAGGTGGTAGACCCACAGCTCGCAGCCAACTATTTCCAGTTTGGCCGCTACCTGCTCATCTCTTCCTCTCAGCCCGGCACACAACCAGCCAACTTGCAGGGCATTTGGAACCCCGATGCCCGTCAGTATCCGGCATGGGACTCCAAGTACACTTCCAACATCAATGTGGAAATGAACTATTGGCCTGCCGAGGTGACCAACCTGGCAGAGTGTCATGAACCATTCATCAATCTGATAAAGGATGTCAGCGTGACCGGTGCCGAGACTGCCGAGAAGATGTATGGCGTGCGGGGTTGGACACTCCACCACAACACCGACATTTGGCGCACCACAGGTGCGGTGGACAACGGCACCGTGGGCGTATGGCCTACCTGCAACGCATGGTTCTGCTCACACCTTTGGGAACATTATCTGTACTCTGGCGACAAGACTTATCTTGCAGACGTTTACCCCGTGATGAAGGGGGCGGTAGAGTTCTTCCAGGATTTCCTCGTGAAAGACCCGAACACTGGTTACATGGTGGTATGCCCAAGCAATTCTCCTGAAAACCATCCGGGTATCGGCACCTACACCAAGAGTGACGGCACGACAGCCAACATCGCTCTCTTCGGTGGCATCGCCATGGACAACCAGATGGTCTATGACCTGCTGAAGAACACGGCGCTTGCAGCCCGCGCTCTTGGCAAGGATACTGACTTCGCCGATGCACTCGACGCACTCAAGGCTAAGATTACTCCTTGGAAGATTGGTAAATACGGACAGGTGCAGGAATGGCAGGAAGACTGGGACAAGGAGACCTCTTCCCACCGTCACCTCTCTCATCTCTGGGGAGCCTATCCTGGCAATCAGGTTTCTCCCTATGAGAATCCGACCCTCTATCAGGCAGTTCACAAGAGTCTTGTCGGTCGTGGAGACGCAGCCCGTGGATGGTCCATGGGATGGAAAGAGGCTCAGTGGGCACGTATGCTTGATGGCGATCATGCCATGAAGATTCTGAAGAACCAACTCGTGCTGCTCGATCCCAATGTGACCATCAGTTCTTCCGATGGCGGTTCTTATGCCAATATGTTTGACGCTCATCCACCATTCCAGATTGACGGAAACTTCGGCGCCACAGCGGCTATTGCCGAGATGCTCGTTCAGTCGCATGCCGGATTCCTCCATGTGCTGCCCGCCCTTCCTTCAGATTGGAAGAACGGTGGCGAGGTGAAAGGTCTGCGTTCCCGTGGTGGCTTTGTGGTCACCGACTTGAAGTGGCAGAACGGCAAGGTGGTGTCGCTGAAGATCAAGTCTACGCTTGGCGGCAACCTCCGTTTGCGTACAGCCACAGCCTTGACCCAAGCAGACGGTTCGGCTCTGACGGCTGCCAAGGGCGAGAACACCAACCCACTCATGCAGCCTTACGGCACACCGGATCCTATCGTGAAGGACAAGAGCAAGATTCCGTCCACTACATTGGCCAAGACCTATCTCTACGACATCCCGACCACAGCCGGTGAGGAAATCACCCTTGTGGGTGCTGATGCCACAGGCATAGAGACGGTTGAAAACGCTGCAGCTCAAGCTGCCGTTAACGACAACTATTACAATGTCAGTGGACAGCGTGTCAACGAGTCCTATCACGGCATTGTATTGCATAACGGAAAGAAATATGTGAAATAGTCGAGGTAAGAAGAAAAGGATAGCCACGATTGTTCGCTATGTGTTCCCCTCTGCCATAAGCAGTGGGGAACTTTTCTTTTCTAATCAAGCCGTTTGCGATGTCTAACTAAGCCACTTAGACATCCTAAATAAGTCACTTACGATGCCTATCTAAGCCATTTTGCAAGTCTATCCAGGCCATTGGGAAACCCTTGAGGCCGCTTGGAAAGCAATCTATACCTTATAATTAGGAAACAGAGGCAAGAAACTTTTTCAATAAGTTCTCCAAACTCACTCAAAATACAAAG
>ULUS01019122.1_pt1 | contig 10315 bp, 7 predicted proteins | sample 1958761 | NCBI WGS metagenome assembly ULUS01 (sample SAMEA4835767, study PRJEB28245) | human gut metagenome | biome: gut microbiome; material: fecal sample | place: Denmark | collected 2008
TGCAGGAGATTGAGATAGACCAGGTCCACCTGTATCATCTTGGTGCCGTGGCTCTTCTGCATGCGGTTGAGGTGCTCCTTGCGCACGAGCGACAAGTCGTCCTTGCAGCCGTCGGCCTCGGCCAGTGTGGCGCGGTAGTTGGCGTACTGTCCCGTGGAGATTTGCTCGTAGGTGGCGCGCATCAGTTCGTTGACCCTGCGGCGTATCGGCTCATACTCCGTCTCGTAGGCCTTCGGGAGCGGGTTGAAGTTGTTGTCGACGTGCTCCTTGATGGGGGCGAGCATACGGCGCAGCGTGTAGACGTACTGCTGGTCGCTGTTGATGCCGACGTGGAACCACGTGTTGCGCTCGATGGCCAAATCCATCGGCGAGCGGCGCAGGCCCAGCATCTCCTGGCGGCGATACTTCTTCAGCAGGTCCAGTTCGCGGCGCATGCTCTTTTGGCTCAGCCGCAGCGCCCGCACGTTCTGCGTGGCAAAGGCCTCGACGATGCCGTTGTATTGCTCCATGATATACTTGCAGACCGTGCTCTGCGTGTCGCGCACGTGGCTGCGCAGCATCTCCCAGACCAGTTCCGGGTCGCGCGTGCGCATCATCAGGCGGAAAGTGTCGTCCTCCTGCTTGGCCTTGGCGCTCTTCGCCTTGTACTGGCGGTTGCTGCGGTAGAGCAGGAAGACCACGAGCGCCATGAAGCCACACTGCACGATGACGCCGCCAAACCACATGGCGAGGCAGACCAGGGCGCAGGCCATGAAGGCCACACCCGCCGTGATAAACCAGCCGCCGATGACGCTCAGCACGCCCGTGACGCGGAAGACGGCGCTCTCGCGGCTCCAGGCGCGGTCGGCCAGGCTCGTACCCATGGCGACCATGAAGGTGACGTAGGTCGTGGAGAGCGGCAACTTATGGTTGGTACCGAAGGTGATGAGCATGGAGGCGATGACCAGGTTGATGGCGGCGCGCACCACGTCGAAGGCGGCCTTGTCGTCCTGGAGCTCCACCTCGTTGGTGTTGAAGCGCGTACCCACCCAGCGGCGCAGGCCGGCGGGGAAGAGGCGCTTGCCGCCCTCGATCAGGTTTTGGGAGCAGCGGACGATGGCGCGGGCGGCGCGGCTCGAGCCAAACATCTCGTCGCCCTCGTCCTGGCGGGAGAGATCGACGGAGGTCTGGATGACGTGCTGGGCCTTCTTCGAGGTGGCCATGGCGAAGATCATCACCAGGCCGGCCGCGATCAGGTAGAAGGGCGGCGTATGGGCGCTCTCCATGAGCGAGGACATCATGAAGGTGTCGATGGACTGTCCGTGGGCGTTGGCCGTGAAGTCCTGGTAGGAGTCGAGGCCGGCGAGCGGCACACCGATGAAGTTGACGAGGTCGTTGCCGGCAAAGGCCATGGCGAGGCCAAACGTGCCCATGAGGACGGTAAACTTGAAGATGTTGACGCGGAGCAGGTGGAGCGCCTGCATCGCCACGGTCGAGACGAGGAAGGTGCAGAGCAGCAGCCAGTTGGTGTGGTCCTCGATGTAGTCGCGCAGGTTCTCGGGCAGGTAGGGGCTCTTGCCCATGCCCTTCATGAAGATGAAGTAGGAGAGGGCCGTGAAGGCGATGCCGCCGAAGATTGCGATGCTATAGCGGCTGTGCTTCGAGTAGTGGAAGGTGAAGACGATGCGGCTCAGCCACATCACCACCATGCCGATGACAAAGGAGATGGCCACCGAGACGAAGATGGCGATGATCACCTGCAAGGCCTTGTCGGAGTTGAGCAGGTCGGCGTATTCCAGCGTGGGGTCGCCCATCACCTTGAGCAGCGCGAGCATCGCCGTGCCACCCAGCAGCTCGAAGACGAGCGAGACGGTGGTGGAGGTGGGCATGCCGAGCGTGTTGAAAGCGTCGAGCACGATGATGTCCGTCACCATCACGGCGAGCATGATGGTCATCACCTCGTGGAAGGAATAGTGGGCCGGCATCATGATGCCGTGGCGGGCCACGTCCATCATGCCCGAGGACATCACGGCGCCGAGCATCACGCCCACCGAGGCAATGATGAGGATGGTGCGAAACGACGCCACGCGGGCGCCGACGGCCGATTGCAAGAAGTTGACCGCATCGTTGCTCACGCCGACAAACAAGTCGAAGACGGCCAGGCAGAGCAGGAAGATGACGATACACAGATAAATGGTCTCCATGTGTTGTAAATGTTATGTTTGTTAATTTCTTCGGGTGCAAAGTTACGCCGACGATGCTACAAACTTTTTGCTATCGCGTTACAATACGGTTACAACGCCGCGGCAGACCGCTTTTCTTCTTTTGTGCCCGTCCTCATTGTTACATGTTACATGTTACATGTTACGTTAAGGCTTCCCCACTTCCTCCCCGCCTCCTCGCAAGCAGGACAAGGTCGTGTAAGCGTTCTTCTCAGATACACGTCGCATTGGTCGTATGGAGTCGCATTGTTACATGTTACATGTTACATGTTACGTTAAGGCCTCCCCCACTTCCTCCTCCGCCTCCTCGCGAAGCGTTGTACTTGTTGTTTAGTTGTTTTCCCTGCTGACCTTTGTTTTTTTTATTCCTTGGCCAGGGAGAAGTCAAACTGCAGTCCGCCCCCCTCGCGGTTGCTGACGCGGATGCTGCCGCGGTGGAGGATGACGGCGTTCTTGACGATGGCGAGCCCCAGTCCTGTGCCTCCGAGCGACCGGCTTCGCCCCTTGTCGACGCGGTAGAAGCGCTCGAAGAGGCGCGGCAGATGCTCCTCGGGCACGCCGCGGCCCGTGTCGGCGATGGTAAACTGCCAATAGTTGTCCTCGGCACGAGCCTTGACATAGACGGTCGTCTCCTCTCCCGCATAGGCCAGGGCGTTGTCGATGAGGTTGCGGAAGATACTGTAGATCATGCTCCTCACGCCCCTCACCGTCAGCTCGGCGGGCAGAGAGACGAGGAGCCTCATCTGCCTTTGCTGAAACTGCAACGCCGTCTCCTGCTCTATCTCCCGGACCATCCGCGCGATGTCCACCGTCTCCTTGCCGTGGAGGTCCTTCACCTCGTCCATGACGTTGAGCGTCGAGATATCGGCCAGCAGCGAGGAGAGCCGCTGGCTCTGCGCGTAGCAGCGGTCGAAAAACATTTGGCGCGTCTTCTCGTCGATCGTGGGATGGTTGATGAGCGTCTCCAGGTAGCCCTGGATGCTCGCCACGGGCGTCTTCAGCTCGTGGGCGATGTTGTGGGTGAGCTGGCGTTTGAGTTCGTCCTGCTCCCTGCGCGTGCGCTGGTAGCGCTTATAGACCTTGATGATGCGCTCGGCGATGTCGCCCAGCTCGTCGTCGGGAAAGACCGCCAGGTCCTTGATGTCGAGCGACTCGTTGTGGTCGGCCCGCGAGGTGAAGAGGCGCAGTTTGGTGATGTTGTTGCCCAGTCGGCGCGTGAAGTTGTAGAGCAGGAGCGTCAGCAGCACGACGGCGCCGAGCGCAAACCAAAGATAGTTTTTGTCCGTGTTGAGCACGCTGGCGAGGTTGTCGTTGTAGGGCAGGGCGCTGCGGACGATGTAGCGGTGGGAGGGGAAATAGGTGGCGGAGTAGAAGAAAGCCTGCGGCACGGTGGCGCTCTTGCGCTCGATGGCGTGGCCGCTGCCGTCGCTGAGGGCCTGGCGCACCTCCTGGCGGTTGGCGTGGTTGTGGATGTGGCTCAGGTCCTTCTGCCACGTGTCGTAGAAGACCGTGCCGTCGGGGCGGATGAGCGTCACGCGCAGCCCCCTCATGTCGTTGTCGACGATGTAGCGGTCGATGAACGGTTTGATGTCCTTCGGCGACGAGGTGATGGCCTCGCTCATCTGCACGTTGAAGTCCTGGAGGCGCGCGTCGAGCACCGACACCTTGTAGTCCTTCTCCCGTCGCTGCTGATAGACGATGAAGGTGAAGGCAAAGAGCAGGAAGATGGAGAGCACCCCGAGGTAGAGGCGCATTCCCACGGGGATGCGGGTGCGCAGCGGCGCGAAGGGAGGAAGCCCCGTGGGCCCCTGGGCGGTCCCTTGGTTGTCCCCTTGCGTAGTCCCTTGGTTAGTCCCTTGCGAAGTCCCTTGGATGTTCCCTTGGTTGTCCCCTTGGTTGTTCCCTTGCGTAGTCTGCGGGTTGTTCCTTTGCGTAGTCTCTTGGTTGTTCTGTTTCATCCTTCCGTCTCCCATCATCCCGTCAGTTGGTCTTCACCTCAAATCCGTAGCCGAACCCCTGCCGCGTCACGATATGCTCGGCGTAGGCCTTCACTTTGCGGCGCAGCCGCGTGATGTTGACGTCCACGGTGCGGTCGAGCACGATCACGTCGTGGGGCCACACATGATTGATGAGCTGCTGGCGGCTCAGGATCTTCCCCCTGTTCTCCAGCATCATCAGCAGCAGCGAATACTCGATGCGCGTGAGCGCGACGTGCTCCCCATCGACCCACACCTCCTTGCGGTTGTCGTCGAGGACGAGCCCCTGGTAGCGGATCACGCCCTCCTCGTCCTGCGCCTCCGCCTCCTGCGACGTGCGGCGCAGCACCGCCTTGACACGGGCCAGCACCTCGCGCAGCGAGAAAGGCTTCGAGATGTAGTCGTCGGCGCCGAGGTTGAGGCCCTCCACGGTGTCGTCCTCCGTGTCGCGCGCGGTCAGAAAGATGATGGGCGTCTGCTTCGTCAGCGGGTTGTCCTTCACTCTTTTGGCCATCTCGAAACCCGACATCTCGCCCATCATCACGTCCAGCAGCAGCAGGTCGTAGGCGGCAATGTCCAGCGTCAGCGCCTCTTCGGCGGAGTAGGCCACGTCGGTCCGGTAGCCCTCCGCCTCCAGGTTGAACTGAAGAATCTCGCAGAGGTCGGCCTCGTCGTCGACCACCAGTATGCGATAATGCTTGTCTTCCATATTTGCGATATGTTCATGAATCGGGGGCAAAGTTAGGCAAAAAATGTGGAACGCGGCGCGCTTTGCGGGTTACGATTTGATGACAACGAGTGGTGAGGCCCAAAACTTCGGATGCTTGATTTATGACAAGAAGTAGGTATTTTTTCAAAAAAAACAAGTCGGTGACGTTTCGTTTCATGGAAAAAATGTACTTTTGTCGGCGAAAATTGTTTGCAGAATAACAAAAAGTTAATGACCTATGAAGAAAATCAGAGCCGCCGTAGTTGGCTACGGCAACATCGGACGTTACACGGTCGAGTCTCTTGAGGCTGCCCCCGATTTTGAGATTGCAGGCGTAGTACGCCGTCAGGGTGACAAGGACAAACCACTCGAACTGACCCCCTACGAGGTGGTCGACGACATCACGAAGCTCAAGGAGGTCGACGTGGCCTTCCTCTGCACGCCGACACGCTCCTGCCCCGACTACGCCGAGCGCCTGGTGGCCTTGGGCATTAACACCGTCGATAGCTTCGACATCCACACCAGCATCCTCGAATACCGCACGCGACAGATGGAAAACTGCAAGAAGGCGGGCCGCGTCAGCGTCATCGCCGCTGGATGGGACCCGGGAAGCGACTCCGTGGTGCGCGTGCTCCTGGAGGCACTCGCCCCGAAGGGCCTCACCTACACCAACTTCGGTCCGGGTATGTCGATGGGCCACAGCGTCGTGGCTCGCTCCAAGAAGGGCGTCAAGAACGCGCTCTCCATGACCATTCCCCTGGGCGAGGGCATCCATCGCCGCATGGTCTATGTGGAACTGGAGGATGGCTACACCGTGGCGCAGGTCGAGGCGGAACTCAAGGCTGACGACTACTTTGCCCACGACGAGCTCCACGTCTTCGCCGTGAAGTCGGTGGACGACGTACGCGATATGGGCCACGGCGTACACCTCACCCGCAAGGGCACGAGCGGCAAGACGCCCAACCAGCGCATGTCCTTCGACATGAGCATCAACAACCCGGCCCTGACGGCGCAGATTCTGGTCGGGGTGGCCCGCGCCTCCTTCCGACTGGCTCCGGGATGCTACACCCTGCCCGAGATACCGGTCATCGACCTGCTCCCGCAGTCGCGCGATGAGGTGGTGGCTACCCTCGTGTAAGCTGTCGAACCCTATAAGCTGCTCCAATAGCCGCCCATATAGTTGCTCATATAGTCGCTCGCGTAGTCGAACCATATAGCCGCTCATATAGTCGAACCATATAGGCCTACTGGCGATGGGGCACCGTTGGAATAAAGTCTCAAATCCCTCGTTTTGGCAAGAAAGTCGGTCGGCTTCTTCCCAAAATGAGGGATTTTGTTTACACATTTGCGCAGATTTGTGCACATCTTTATCGTTTTTGTGCACAATGTTTGCCCATAACGGGGAAAATAACTACCTTTGCAGCGGTTCTTTTAGGATACATCACTCAGGTTGTTTCACGAATAGCGGTATGGTGGAATACAAAACGGTGAAAAGACTGGAGGATAAGATAGAAATAAGAAAATAAGTAACACATACAGGATTTATGAGTTTAAAGATTGTTGTACTTGCCAAGCAAGTACCCGACACGAGAAACGTGGGCAAAGATGCGATGACGGCCGAAGGAACGGTGAATCGCGCCGCTTTGCCCGCCATCTTCAATCCCGAAGACCTTAATGCGCTGGAGCAGGCCTTGCGCCTCAAGGAGCAGCACCCGGGGAGCACGGTAGGCCTGCTGACGATGGGTCCTCCGCGCGCGGGCGAGATCATCCGCCAGGGATTGTACCGAGGTGCCGATACTGGCTGGCTGCTGACGGACCGCCTCTTCGCAGGTGCCGATACGCTGGCCACATCCTATGCACTGGCCACGGCCATCCAAAAGATTGGCGATGTGGATATCGTCATCGGTGGACGACAGGCTATCGACGGCGACACGGCCCAGGTGGGCCCGCAGGTAGCACAGAAGCTGGGGCTCAACCAGGTGACCTATGCTGAGGAAATCCTCAAGGTGGAGGAGGGCAAGGCCACGATCCGCCGCCATATCGACGGAGGTGTGGAGACGGTGGAGACACCGCTGCCCGTCGTCGTCACCGTCAATGGATCGGCCGCACCGTGCCGCCCGTGCAACGCCAAGCTCGTGATGAAGTACAAGTATGCCACCTGCCCCATGGAGCGCACGGGCGAGGAGCCCTGGAGCAAGCTCTATGAGGAGCGCCCCTACCTGACGCTCCACCAGTGGAGCGTGGCCGATGTCGATGGCGACCCCTCACAGTGTGGTCTCAGCGGATCGCCCACCAAGGTCAAGGCCGTGAAGAACATCGTCTTCCAGGCCAAGGAGAGCAAGACGCTGACCGGCGAGGACAAGGATATCGAGAGCCTCGTAAGGGAATTGTTGGACGAAAAGATTATTGGCTAAGACAAACGACAAGATGAATAACGTATTTGTTTATTGCGAGATAGAGGGCACGAAGGTGGCCGAGGTGTCACAGGAGTTGCTCACCAAGGGCCGCAAACTGGCCAATCAGCAGGGCGTGGAGCTCCACGCCATCGTGGCCGGAAAGGACATCAAGGGAAAGGTCGAGGAGCAGATCCTGCCGTATGGTGTGGACAAACTGTTTGTCTTCGACGGCGAGGGTCTCTTCCCCTACACCTCCGCTCCCCATACCGACATCCTCGTCAACCTCTTCAAGGAGGAGCTGCCGCAGATCGCGCTGATGGGTGCCACGGTCATCGGACGCGACCTGGGACCGCGCGTGTCGTCGTCGCTGACCAGCGGACTGACCGCCGACTGTACCGAACTGGAGATCGGCGACTTCGACGACCGCAAGGCCGGAAAGCACTATGATGGACTCCTCTATCAGATTCGTCCCGCCTTCGGTGGCAACATCGTCGCCACGATCGTCAATCCTGAGCACCGCCCGCAGATGGCCACGGTGCGTCCGGGCGTGATGCAGAAGGCTCTCTATGAGGGCAAGGCCAAGGGCGAGGTGGTCTATCCTGAGGTGGCCAAGTATGTGCCGGCAGAGGACTATGTCGTCAAGGTGCTCGACCGCCACGTCGAGGAGGCCAAGCACAACCTCAAGGGCGCGCCGATCGTCGTGGCTGGTGGCTACGGCGTGGGATCAAAGGAAAACTTCGACCTGCTCTTTGAGTTGGCCAACCTCCTGCATGGAGAGGTCGGCGCAAGCCGCGCGGCCGTGGACGCAGGATGGGTCGATAGCGATCGTCAGATCGGTCAGACTGGCATCACGGTCCACCCGAAGGTCTATATCGCCTGCGGTATCTCGGGACAGATCCAGCATATCGCTGGTATGCAGGACTCGGGCATCATCATCTCGGTCAACACCGATCCCGAGGCGCCCATCAACCGCATTGCCGACTATGTGATCACGGGCAGCGTAGAGGAGGTGGTTCCCAAGCTGATTAAATATTATAAGGAAAATACAAAGTAAAAAAGACCCCCTCATGCCGGGCTCCTAAGGGCCGGGCGGCAGGGAATTCATATTATGGCAAATTACTATACCGACCATCCGGAGATTGAGTTCCACCTCGATCACCCGTTGATGAAGCGCATCGTGGAGCTGAAGGAGAAGGGCTATGCTGACAAGGATCAGTTTGCCGACGCCCCCGTCTGCTACGAAGATGCGATAGAGAATTACAAGCGCGTGTTGGACATTACGGGCGACGTGGCCGCCAACATCATCGAGCCGAACAGTGAGTCGGTCGATTTGGAGGGTCCGCACCTCGTCGATGGCCGCATGGTGTATGCGAGCAAGACCGTCGAGAACATCGACGCTACGCGCAAGGCGGGCCTCTGGGGCGTGTCTATGCCGCGTCAGTACGGCGGCTTGAATCTGCCCAATGTGGTCTTCTCCATGCTCTCGGAGGTCATCGCGGCTGCCGATGCTGGATTCCAGAACATTTGGAGCCTCCAGAGCTGCATCGACACGCTCTATGAGTTTGGATCGGAGGAGCAGCGCCAGAAGTACATCCCCCGCGTCTGCGAGGGTGCTTCGATGTCCATGGACCTCACGGAGCCCGACGCGGGTAGTGATCTGCAGCGCGTCATGCTCAAGGCCACACAGGACGAGGACGGCACGTGGCGCCTCAACGGTGTGAAGCGATTCATCACCAATGGCGACTCTGATATCCACCTGGTGCTCGCCCGCTCTGAGGAGGGCACACACGACGGACGAGGCCTCTCGATGTTCATCTATGACAAGCAGAGCGGCGGCGTCACGGTGCGCCACATCGAGCACAAGCTGGGTATTCACGGATCGCCCACGTGCGAGCTGGTCTTCAAGAACGCCAAGGCGGAGCTCTGCGGAAGCACCCGCATGGGACTCATCAAGTATGTGATGGCGCTCATGAATGGTGCGCGCCTGGGCATTGCAGCCCAGAGCGTCGGCGTGGAGCAGGAGTCGTACAACGAGGGACTGGCCTATGCCAAGGAGCGCATGCAGTTTGGCAAGAAGATCATCAGCTTCCCCGCCGTCTATGACATGCTCTCGCGCATGAAGGCAAAACTCGACGCGGGTCGCTCCCTGCTCTATCAGACGGCGCGCTACGTCGATCTCTACAAGGCGCTGGAGGACATTGCCCGCGACCGCAAACTGACGCCCGAGGAGCGCCAGGAACTGAAGAAGTGGAACCGTCTGGCCGACGCCTTCACGCCGCTGGCCAAGGGTACCAACTCGGAGTGGGCCAACCAGAACGCCTACGACGCCATCTCCATCCACGGTGGTTCGGGCTTCATCATGGAGTATAAGTCGCAGCGACTCTTCCGCGACGCGCGTATCTTCTCCATCTACGAGGGTACGACGCAGTTGCAGGTCGTGGCTGCCATCCGCTACATCACCAATGGCACCTACCTCAACATCATGAAGGAGATGCTGCAGGGTGAGGTCTCCGAGAGCCTCAAGCCGCTTCAGGAGCGTGTGGCCAAACTCGTGGCTACCTACGAGGCTTGCCTCGACAAGGTCAAGGCGGGCGCCAACCAGGACGAGCACGACTTCCTGGGCCGTCGTCTCTACGACATGACTGCCGACATCGTCGCTTCCCTGCTTATCCTCGACGACGCGACGCGTGCGCCGGAGTTGTTCGAGAAGAGTGCCAACGTCTTTGTGCGCATGGCCGAGGAGGAGGTGATGGGCAAGGCCGCCTATATCCAGGCCTTCCAAGCCGACGACTTGAAGAACTTCGAAGCATAGTATTTGACAATCTTTCATCCCCAATCGCATGGTGGACTCCCGCTTGTCTCATTCTATATAGGACTGTAGAAAGGACTACATAGGATATGGAGAAGGACTATATAGGACGCAACAAAGACTATATAGGATACAAGAAGGAAGATCATGCGCTTGGGGATTTTTTTTTTTACTTTTAAACCAATACTCTGTTAATAATCACGTAATCGTTTGAATATGAGCAA
>ULUS01005750.1_pt1 | contig 10311 bp, 9 predicted proteins | sample 1958761 | NCBI WGS metagenome assembly ULUS01 (sample SAMEA4835767, study PRJEB28245) | human gut metagenome | biome: gut microbiome; material: fecal sample | place: Denmark | collected 2008
TGTCTGCGGGCGAAGTGAATATGCCAAGTACACGTCGAACTCTTGACACATATCATTACACAACTGAGCTACGTAGGCAAACACGCCACCGCCAAAGGCCTCGCAGACCATAAGTATTTTCTTTTTCATAAAAGTAAGTAAATTGATTTACAGGTAAATATTTATATTTTTGATAGAAAAATCTGTTTGATTTTTCATTTTCTCAATAAATCCAAAAACTTTTGTGCCTCTCTTGCCCAAGAATACTTATTCAACACTTCGCTTGCAGGAGCTATCGGCTCCTTAAGCAACTCATCCAAATCCACATCGTAATTATGAGGATCTATATAATGAGCAGAGTTACCATATACTTCTGGCAAACAAGCGGCTGTAGATACAATAAGTTCCGCACCACATGACAAAGCTTCAATAGGAGGAATACCAAATCCTTCATATACAGCAGGATGAATAAAAGCTCTACATCCCTTCATCAACGATTTGATCTCCCCATCAGTCAAATAGCCAGTAAAATGAAGGTTACTATCTTGTAGCTCCTCACTCCCCAACTTGGTAAATCCCTCAGCTCTACCGACAATCACAAACTTTTTATTCGGATTACGCTTTGCTACTTCTTTAACCCAAACAAAATTCTTTTGAGGTGTAAGACTACTCAGGGCCATAAAATACTCCCCGCGCTGATAACCTTTAGGAAGTTTATCAAAGATTGAATCATCCTCATTAACTCGCTGATAGTGTTGCCAAGCATTAGAGATAACATGGAATCGTGATTCTGGAACATGCATAAACTTGGCAAGTCTAGCCTTAGAATAATGACTAACCGTAATTATTGGATATTTGCTACGTTTTACAGCATCTATCATCCACATGTGCCATACCTGTGACAACTTTCCATAAAGATTCTGAGTTAAGAGATCATGAATCTCATAGGGAGCAGCATCATGACAACAAACAATACCACTATCTAACAAAGGGCAAGTAGAAGTTAAGTTCACACTCACCAGATGATGTTTTTTACAATAGCGATAAAGACTAATCTGCTCCCAGAAATGGCTTTTTACCTTTCCATACTTAACAATCTTAATATTCTTGTAATCAGGTAAGGTCTCGGCATACTCTGGTACAACCATGACAAATTCATCTTTCTCACAAATTTTATCTAACTCACGAAGCAACTCCGTTGCAAATCGTTCCTGTCCAGTCAATTTGCGAACAACAAAACGACCATTAATAGCATATTTCATAAAAATCTATATTAAAGTAATTAATAAGGTTTAATTTTTCTCAAAAGCCATTGTTCGACAACAGAAATCTTCTCTGCTACATCAATCATCTTATTCTGCAACCAGTTGAATTTCAAATATTTCTGTTGATAATATCTTTGAGAATCTAAACCATGCATAAACAAGCGTAACGATTTTGTATTCGTTGATGTAGAATACTGAATATGTCTATGTTCATACACACAACAAGGAACATAGCCAACTCTGTAGCCCAAACTCCATACTCGCTTTGTCAGCAATCTTTCCTCCCAATAAAGAAAAGTACCTTTATCTAAAACTTCTCCATCGGCAAAGCAACTCATACGAATTCCATAAAAAGAACCAGGCACTTCTGACACATCAAATACGTTCTCATTTGTTATGTCATAATCATACACATAAAATTTCTTCAGCAAATAATAATGTCTAGGAATATTAAAATATGACAAGAACTGAAGCCAAAATGAATCATACAATCCTTTGGCATATTGCCATGATTTTACTTTACTCAATGGATCTACTTGTGCACATCCTAAGATTGCGAACTTATTGTTCTTCGCAAAATAACTGCATAGCTTTACTATGATTTCATTTTTGAAGAATACATCGGGATTTACAACAAAGCAAATGTCGCAATTAAGCTCATTCTTCAAATATTTCAATCCTTCATTATTTCCCCTTGCATATCCTAAATTCTCCGTTAGCAACAAGCACTTTATTTTGGCAACATTGAGATTTCTCAATATCTGTGCAGAATCATCCTTTGATTTTCCATCAACAATAAGAATCTCATCTATGGAATCATAGGTTGCGAATGTTCTAGATATTTCTGCTACTAGTTTTCCTCTGTTATAGTTAAGGATAACTATTCCAACTTTATAATTACCTACCATATCCTTTGTTACTTATTTATTGAGAAACCAGGTTTGTAAATCGGATGTTTACCCAACTTACCACTTATACCATCTCTTATCGCTGCCAAATACAACTTTTGACACTTCCTGCAAAATGGATACTTCACAAAGCACATAATATATCTACTTGCTATCCAAAAGTACGCAACTTTCTTGTCATGTCTAAGAAACATATTTATCTTGTTTCTTATATCATAGAAGTCTCTCCATGACATTGCGATATTACTTTGCTCTTTTACTTGACCATAACCATCATCATGACTAAAGGCAATGGATGGAACACAAACTATCCTGCCATTCTCTCTCATTCTCATGCTATGCTCCGTATCATCATAATAGATAAAATAATCAGGATTGCACAATCCAACCTTATTTAAAGAATCAGCATTGAGGAAAGTACCCACATAAGAAAATAAATCTATTTCAAAATACTTTTTCTTATAGTTTTCCAATGCCATTGGCGCAAATACGGGGCGAAGCCCAAATCTAACCACATACTTCTTTCTATGCCCTAAATCCACAGTGCCATCCATATGCTTTACTGTAGAACAGATGGCAGATACAGAACCAAGTCTTTGTTCTTTCGAAAAAGTCTCAAACTGTTCTATTATATCAGGGTTAGGATAAGCGTCATCATCGGCTACCAATATCCAATCAGCACCAAGAGATAAGGCATGTTGGCAACCATTAAAGAAGCCGCCAGAGCCACCTAGGTTCTCATCAAGATTCAATACTGATTTATTAAAAGAAGACTTGCAACCTTTCCATTCCGAAAGGTATTCAGGGGTGCCGTCCGTACTTTTATTATTGACAACTACCAATGTATCCAAGCCCCTCTTTATTGCATCGTATGCAAGAAGAGTTTTCTTCAACTTCTCAATACGATTATATGTTACTACTACTGCTATTATTTTCATCGTTTATTCACTGTAACTTTATATGGTTTAACAAAAAAGAAATGTTTAAACATCAAAATAAAAATATATAATGCGATTATACGCCTTATAAACATCAAGGTAAATATATTCTCCGTAAATCTACTGGAAAAGAAAGCCATAAATAAACAAAGCGAGGCCGACGAATAGATAAACAAAAAAAGATTCAATTTCTGAGGAGATTTTAATGTCAATAATGCCCTGTTATAAAAGAGCATAGCAACAAAAGCTATTATATAGTTCATAATGATTACTCCAGTAACACCAAAGTCTTTGTGAAAAGAATATACTTGTGTATAAACATTACCAAGATGATAGCCTCCTATATCTTGGAATGTACCAGGAGTTATTTTAAAATTTGGAAATATTTCTGTATAAAATCTTTGAAAGGTAGCTTGTCCCGGATAAATACTTTTGGGTGCAAAAGCATATCCGTGCATATAAATATCGAAATTTTTTATTTCTGCCCCCATATATTCTGCAAACATATCCGAACTTTCACGATTATCAACACCAGAACGTCCTATCACCTCAGAAAGTCCCTTCAGACCAGATACACACAAATATATGCCAAGTATAATACCAAGAACTATCTTAAATGACAGATACAAAGATTTCCGTTTTGCAAAGTAAATAAAAACATAAACAACTCCTAATCTAAATAACGGATCAAATATCGCATCTTTGGTACCTCCAGTTACACCATCTGCAACTACCAGCATTATATGAACTATAAGATATAAACGCAACCTTTTATCAGAATCTTTTGACAACAGAGAGAGAGCTAATAGCCAACAGGTAAAAAAAGAGCTCATTCTTCCTATATATGCCAATGCTGTAACATAAACAGGGAAATGAAATCGCAACTCACCTGAAGCTGTATCAGCCTTTGCTGCTCCAATCAACTCAGAATAGTTTAGAAAACCTCCAAAAAATCTCATGAAGCAATACATCTTTAGAAAGAAGCAAGCAACGGCTAGGACTATCAATACAACATAAAATTTCTTAAGCTTTTTCTTTCTAAGCATTGACATCGACATCACTCTGTCTGAATCACCATTTACAAACTCTGGAGTCTTTCTAAAAATTGAACAAAATAGAGTGAACAACAAAGTACTTCCTCCCAACAATAGCACAGACTCATATAGCATTACATCCATTCTCCAAGCATCATAATGGAGAGCGGCAACAATAGCTGCCCCTAACATTCCCGCACCTAAAAGAACAGGAGGAGCCAATATGTTTCTAAATAATTTAAATGCAAACACAACATTTAACAAAAGAACGCCACATAAAGTATATATCATAAAGGCAAATTATTTTTTTCCACTTCATATTTTAAAAACTCCATAGACTCCTTTATCTCTTCCTCAATTATAGGAGTCACTCTCGAATAATCAATTTGTTTTTGCCATTCAATTCCACCATCATCATTATAATTCTTATAAAGGATACCATAACGTGATAGAATGTCATACATTCGAGTATTTTGAGACCCAGACTCTGTATCAGAATTCTTCATGGCATGAACAAACTCCTTTTGGAATTTCAAGGCAAAAACTGTAGCATGGAATGAATCCATACAGATGTAAGAAGCATGCTTGAGAAGGTAAACCCACTCATAAGGTCCGGCATCTTGATAGGTCATACCATCACCATATGTTAACTTACGATTGTAACATTCTAAGGCTATTACCTTATCTATGCCTGTAAATTTCTTCACTTCCTGCACCATTCGCTCATAAACATCTACACGACTGTCTCCTACGAAATAACAGAATATATATTTCTCTGGCAATTCAAACTCCAATTGAGCTTTATTACCAAAGCTCTCCCATTCATCAGCTGCAAGCAAATAAGTAGGGTCTACTACAAGTTTTACGTCCTGACGACCTAATAAGGAATTCAATAGCTCTACTGAACGTTGTTCTCTTACAGCAATATGAGTGAACTTTTGCAGGTCCGTCTTCATACGTTCCTTCACAGATGGATGAATTTCCACCTGTGAAATACTTGATGAATATGCAATGCACTTAGTTCCATCATTAACAAACTCCAGGAACATCATGGGATTGAAACCGCCGCAGAAAGGATTCCAAATTTGATCACTACCAGTTATGAACATATCTGCATCACAAACAACCTCGTCATAATCAGACATGGTATAAAGACGACGCATCTTGAAATTACCATCACAAAAGGTAAATTTATAAACCTTGCGCTTTTGCAAATTGCCATAATACCATTTTTTTACAAACCATTGATAACCTGGCATTTTACTAAACATCTTCAATACAGGATGATTTGGCAAGGTCAATACATTAGGAACAGGATTAGCCATCTGATTCTTCCCCTTAGGTTTTACCTTACCTTTAACATAATTAATTTGTTGTTCTGTAAGGAACTTACGTAAAATCCATTTCCCAATAACGCCAATATATCCCTTTATCGTCTGAGGTGGAACTTCTCTTCTATTATAAATGAACTCCACATCATGACCCATTTTGCGTAAGACATAGCTCAACGCATAACCTTGGAGACAAGTTCCGAAATTGGGATGAGGAGCAAAAGTAACTAATTTGATTTTCATGATTACTTCTTTAAGATAGATTTGATATTGTCAATATTAGATTGCCCTACAATATCTTTAATCTCTTTCTTGATAGCTTGCTTTAAAGTAGGAGCCTGAAGATGATTTATCATATATAAAGCCTTATCATCATCATCTGCATTGGTGAATACTTCAAATAATATTGGCTTAACCTTTTCTACCGAAACAAACTTCTTGTAGACTGCTTCAAACTCTTCCTTATTTGAGGCAGAAAGATATTCGAAACCCAAGTCTTCTGCATAATGCTTCAAGAGTTTATGGGATTTATTACCAAAGTGACCTCCAGCTCCGATATATTTATCAATATCCAAGAAATCACTCTGATGATGGTAAAACTTAAATTCGACACCAACACCATTATTTACTATCATTAATCTTGCATTATTACCGATATGGCGATTGCCAAGGATATTCATGTCGTAAAAGAAAGCCAAATCTCCTGTCACGCAATAATAATAATCTGCTTTCTTTGCTAATGAAGCGCCTATGAAAGAAGAAACACCTCCATCAATGCCGAAACCCCCAGTGTTGCAAGACTCACTAACAATGCTCTTTGAATCAAAGAGATTCCAACTTCTAAGAGAATTTAGAATACCTAACTGAATAAATGAATTCTGAGGTAGCTCCTGATAAAGTCGCTTAGCTACCCAAATATTTGAAAATGGTAACGTTTCTGGAATCTTAGCATAAAGATCATTATAGGTTTTCATACATTCATCCAAATATGTATGTGGAACATCTTCTGTCTTCAAATTTGCATAATGCATGAAGAATGTCTCTTCATCTAATTCAAAGAGACTATCTAATTTTTTAAAGGTATCATGTAATTCTCCATCAGCAGATACTCTCCAAACCTTTTTAGCACGACCAGCAAGTCCCATAGAAGCATAATCACCAGAAACTTGACCGATATGAATTAGCAAATCTGGGAAAACTTTACCAATAGAATTTTCCTGCTGTCCAATTAAGCCAGTTACAACTCTAAACTTACCATGATAGTTACTGGTATGATCACAGAAAACTACAGCATCATATTTAGAACAGAAAGAATCAATTGACTTAGTCGCATTATGTGAAAAAGGAACATGGGAGCCAACAAATATAGCAATCTTACCTTCAGGTATTTTTGGACAATCTGTAGCTTTCGAATAATAACTGATCTTTTTGGCGACAGGCAATTTTTCTACAGGGAATACTGATTTTTTTAAAAAATACCCATTGTTAATTTCCAAATTAATATGTACAGGTCCTCCGCCTCTGCGTGTTGAATTTATCAAAGCCTTATTCGCATCTACAATGCAGCGCCACTCTTGTTCATCGGTTCTTATCTGATTCAAGAATACACTGCAAATGGCTATATCTTTCTGTATCTGAGTTCTATCAATAGACTGAGGCATCAGATGACCTGTATTTTCGATACGGTCTGTGCCTGTAACAGCAATTACTGGAAGCTTTCGGTAATAAGCTTCCGTCATTGCTGGCAAATAATTTCTAGAAGCTGTTGCGCCTGTACATGTTATTACAACAGGCTCACCTGTTTCTGTAGCTAACCCACATGCCATATATGCAGCAGAGCGTTCATCCACACAGGAATAAACCTCAAAATAATCATCTTGCTGAATACTTGCCACAAAAGGAACATTAACTGTTCCTGGGGAAGCTATCACTTTCTTTATACCATATTGTTTCATTAAAGAAATCAATATCAATGCATTTTTATTAACTGTATAATGTATTTCCATATTTCTTATCCGTTTTTTTCTATTTTTTCACGTGAATAAATTGTCTTTCCATTGTTGCAAACTAATATTTGTCCTGATAGGCATTCCGAGCAATCGGACAACATGAAAGTGGCGACCTCTGCAATTTCCTCAGGTAAATAAGCTCGCTGAGTTGCATTAGTCGAAATAAATAAATCACCATCAGCCTTCACACCTGTCATACTAGAGCATGTGATACCTGGAGAAATAGCGTTTACACGAATTCCATGGCTCGCAAAATTAGAAGCTAATCCTTTCACCATACTATTAATGGAAGCTTTCGTCCATCCGTAAGGTCTGTTATCGGCCAATTCTCCAACCTCAGATGAGATAAAAAGTAAATTTGCCTTTTGACTTTTCCCTATAGCATAATGAATAAATTCCTGAGCCAAGAAAACTGCACTCCTTAGATTCGTATTTATCTGCTTATCAAAGGTATCTTGCGTAACATGGAAGAAATCCTGCTCATGCAGAGAGACACCAGCATTGTTAACCAAGCAGGTAATACCACCTAGTATTTCATCTGCATGCTGAATGAAAGATTGGAATGAATTTATATCTTGTACATCAAGAACCAGATATTTACATTTAATTTGTTCTGCACTTTTTTGTAAGCTTTCCTCATTTCTCCCTGTTATAAGAACATCAGCCCCTTCATCAACGAATTTCTTTGCCATTGCAAAACCTATACCTCGACTACCACCAGTAACTATGATTTTGCCCCCCCATAAGCGTTTATCAGGTTTCAGAACATTGATTCTAGCATAAATTGGGGGACGTTCGCCATGCAACAAAAATGATAAAAAATGTTTTAATTTTTCTTTAATTTTCATACTTATTTGCGCAATTTTAAATAAATAGTTTTAACTTTTTCCAATACAAACTTTCTCTCACCAACAGATAATCCTATTCTGTAAGTAGAAAAAGCAACAGATACTGTACTAACAACGCATACTAATATCAATCTAAGCCATCCTGCATCCAGGCTAAAAGAAACCAATGCCGGCAATATAAATCCAATAGCCATTACTGGTAAAACTTTTACAAGCACATCTCTGAAAAACATCATAATAGGAATTTTCACCATTTCCCTAAGAAGCACGAGTCGCACGAAAAGAAGCATTGTATAAACTAAGAAATAGATAAGATAGCTTGCCTCTGGTGCAAAACCGAATTCAAAAGCTAACCAGGAAAAAGGAAACACCAAACAGCCTGTAGTAGTTATAATTATTTGATATTTCTTTATCTTTCCAGTTGCCAACATTGCTGCGACATAGGAGTTGGAGAAAACTGGTTCTGCAAACATAGATATTGCCACCCAGCTAACAAATGGAACAGCATGTGCAGGAACAGTCTTTAACCATATAAGCAAGATGGTCTGCCCCTCTAATATGATAGGAATAGCAAAGAAAAGCATCAGAAATGCAGAAAACTTAGAACTCTTTATCATAAGCTTATGCATATAAGTCAAATCACCTTGGGCATAAGACTTAGTAATCTGCGGATTGACTGCTGTCGTAAAGTTATTAACAAACTGTCTTAATGCTGCATCAACCTGCGTTGCAATACCACGAGCAGCATTTACAGCTACACCAAAATACAAGTTCATCAGAATGTTTACACCTTGAGTATTTAACAACCAAGCACAATTACCCAAAAAATTCCAGCCTGCAAATCCTGTCATTTCCTTCAAATATCCCTTGTCTATGATAAAATGATAAGTACATTCTTCGAAATGCCTCTTACAATATATTCCATAAATAATTCTAATAAGGAGACCAACTAGCACCAACAAAACTGCATAAGATACTAGTCTATCAAATGGAGAAACCAATAACAGGAAGACAATACCCAATTTCAAGATGACCTCCAAGATGCCAATATAGGCAAAAGCTGACATTTTTTCATGGGCTATAATCGCAGCATTATATGGAACACTTAACAAATTGATTACAAATGTTAGTATTGCACATTGGAAGACCCAATTAGCAGCAGGCATTCGACCCTCAGGAATATTCATCTGAGTATTCAAGAACCAAATGCCCAATCCTTCCGCTATCAAGATTATAAAGATAGACATAGCTATCTGAATATTAACGCCTGTAGAAAATACTGTTCTTAACCGCTGTATATCTCCCTTTCCTAATTCAAAAGTTATAAACCTACTAATGGCACTTGAAAGCGAGCCGCTTAACACTGCGAACATCGCCACAAATCCACCTACCACATTATATATACCATAATCCTCTACACCCAAAGCATTAAGAATGACTCGTGATGTATAAAGCGTCACAGCCATCATAAAGATCATTCGGATGTATAGGAATATAGTATTCTTCGCTATTCTTTTATTATTATCTGATGTTTGAGACATTAACTATTACTTTTCTATTGGTTCCAAAAAACTCATTTCTATCATTCTCCCAAATTGTATCATCCTCAATCTTCGGCAAATGAAAGAATCCTATCAATATTAGAATTATATCGTTTCTTATTTTAAGAAAGGCAGGCTCCATACCGAGAGCCGAAAAGTAGCTTAATAAAATAAGCTCTAAGCATTTCACCTGCCATAATAATTTCCTGCTTAAAATTCTAAGTTCTTCTTTAATGTACCATCTGCTTCTTCAAGGATAGAAAGCAGATACTTTCCATAGTCGTTCTTCTGCATTGGCTGAGCATTCGCCTTCAATTGTTCAGCAGAAATCCATCCCTGGCGGTATGCGATACCTTCCAAACAAGCTACCTTCAAGCCCTGGCGCTTCTCCAAGACTTCGATAAAGGTGGATGCCTCAGAAAGGGAATCATGAGTTCCGGTATCGAGCCAGGCAAATC
>ULUS01009081.1_pt1 | contig 10229 bp, 8 predicted proteins | sample 1958761 | NCBI WGS metagenome assembly ULUS01 (sample SAMEA4835767, study PRJEB28245) | human gut metagenome | biome: gut microbiome; material: fecal sample | place: Denmark | collected 2008
CCCACGGCACGAGCGCCGCAACCCGCCCCACGGCCCCAGCCGCCGCCCGCTACCAGCGCCGCCAGAGAATATGCGTAATACTGGTAAATGTTACCAACGTCGTAAGACTTCTCGCCTGTGTTCAATGGGCTTTTCTTGTCCCAGCCCCACGCTACGCTTGCGTGGTAGTCTGCATTTGTGGCGTGTTCCGCTCTTGTAATAAGCTCGTCCAGCCACTCCCAGACACGCCCCACGGCATCTACAACGCCCACGGAAGAAACGGCATTTACCACACTGCCTGTTACGCCCCTACCTGTGTTGCTGGTGGCGCTCCATGCGTTTGTATTTGCGTTATCCAGTCCGGCAGGGCTGCCAAAAGCATAAGCGCAAAATTCTGCATAGTTCGGCAGACGCTTACCGCTCTTTGCCAGACGTTCTACAAAGTTGTACCAGTTCATGCTTTCTGTACCCGTCATAGGTGCGCAGCCGTACTCTGATTTCAAGCCCTTTGCCCCGTCGTCAGAATTAAGGTAAATATCTACCCATGTGCCGCCGCCTAAATATACCATACCCTCTGGGCTGCATTTCGGGCGGTGTCCCAGTGTCCATACAGAACGTGGTACAATGCCGTTGCTTACTGCACTTTCCCAGCCTGTGCCAAAAATAACACTGCTGCCATTAAGCGGCTGTAAATTGCTGTCCACCTTGCGGCAGCGTCCATAATGAAAGCCGCCGATTTTACGGCTGTTTGTAGCGTTCCAGCCTGTCGGGTATGTAGAATTAAGGGAAATTACGTATTTCTCGTCTGCGCTGTCAATTCTGCTGTCACAGATATATACGTAATAGTCCTTACCTACCGCAAAAGCGCTGCCTGCGTCCAGATTAGCAGCCGTAAGAATTGTATTTGCTGTCTTGAAAATTCCAGCGCCGCCCACGGCAATTACGCAACCCTCTACTACGGTCAGCTCATTTGCTCCGCTGGCGTAAATGTACTCATTGCTCGGTGCTACAATATCGCTGATTGTAGCCATTTTATTTACGTTCAAAAGCGCCCTTGCGTCGGTCTTTGTAACGTCGTCCACTAATAATCTACTCATACTGCTTTAATACTCCTTTCAGTGCTGTAATGTCGTCTGTTGTCATTCCTGCCACGGTGTCTGTGCGTTCCAGCGCAATTACCTTGCAGCCTGCTTTTACTGCTTTGGAAAGTGTAAGGGCTGTTCTGTCGTTTCCCGCCTCTCCTGCTGCCGCTGCCTCGTCGGTCTGGATATGTGTTACTCCCTGCACCGTGCCGGATACGTCGCCCGCTACAAATTTCATACCTACCGCTGCCTCGTCGCAGTAATATACCGTAACCGCCTTTTTCTCTTCCTCTACAGCTGCTACGCCGCACTCAATATAACGCTGGTTCTCTGCGCTCTCGATTTTCGCCAGCAAATCTGCTGCCGCCAGTTCTCCGCTTGCTACCATAGCAAGGCAGTTGTAATAATCCTCTTTTGTCTTTAATACTTTAGGAAATCCTTTCATGGTCTGCCGCCTTTCTAAAATGTATTTGCAAGATAGGAATTACCCACGTAGGTAGCCCCTAACACTGCCGTTTCTACTGTTCTTTCGTAATGCTGGCTCATGTATGCTGCACCCATGTAACACAATCCCAGTACAGCATCATGCTTATAGTCAATGCCCCAGCCGCTTTCTACTCTCTTAAGTCGCTCGTCCAGCGCTGCTATTGCCTCTTTGGTTTCTTTCGTGCCTGCCTCTGCCTGCTTTTTCACTTCCTGCATGGCTGCTGCCAGCTCTTCAATTTGCAGTTGCAGGCTGCCTGCTATATCCTCGCCCAGCTTGTCCTTGATACTCTCAAACCATGTGTTAAATTCGTTTTCAGCGTCCGACTGGAATAGCTTAATTTTTGCCATAAATTCTGTATAGGCGCTTAAAAGTTCCTTGTCCCAGTTGTCAAGCGTGCTTTCAAAACTGCTGTATCTTTCGTTAAACTGGCTCTCATACTGTGCAAATAAGCCCTCTGTCTTGCTTACGTAGCTGTCATATACGCCCGCAATCTCTGTAAGGTACTTTTCCATACTCTGCTTATATGCGCTGAACTCGTCCAGCACGGCTGCGCTGTAGGTGTTGAAAAAGTCCGTAAACTGCTTTGTAAGCACGCTTGCGTCTATCTCTTCCACCGTTCCTGTTACAATGCCGCAGACTGCGCTATTAAATCGCTGGTCTGTGATGTTCTGCGTCTGTATCCTTGTTACGCCCTTGCCTACGTAAATATCTGCAAGCGCAAGCTCCCATATTTCCGTAGTGCGTGTTACTGCCGTTGCTGCCGGCTTTGCAGACGGTGTGCCTTTCAGCACCGCAATATACATATCTCTTTGCGGCAAATCCCAGCGAACTACTACCCTGTCCACCCTGTTAAGCGCTCCCTCTGCCGTATCCAGTGTTACGCTAAGCGTTGCAGGATTTCTAAAGGCGTAGCCGTTTATAAAGGCATAGCCTGCATTTACTCTTATTTCCATGCCGCTGTAAGCTACTACCTGTAGCCCGTCGCTTGGCTTTGGAAAAATGCCGTTTGCAATGAAAGTAGCAAAGTACCACGCCCAATCCTCGGCTTTATATACCCTGTCGTACTCTCCGTCTACTGCCACGGCATTAAACGGTAAGCTGTTTGCCATTTCTGCTACCTCACTTTCCTAATCTGGTCTACCAGCGTCGGCAGGCTGTCGCCAAAGGTCGCCTCTATGGTTTCCTCGCCTTTCTGGTATGTTTCCGTTACTTCTGTAATACGTGCATCTATCTGTATGCCCCACTTGGTTTCTTTGCAAGTAATACGGTCGCCTAAATCAAAATCAGCCTTAAATTTTAAGTTTGAATTTGTATTTATGGTACTTACAAAATTTATGTTCTTGCCGTAGTTTTCCAACTCTGCGCCGCCTCTCGTTTTCAGCATTGCAATATAGGTATTCAGCGGTATTGTTACCTCTGTTTCCCCCTGCTGGTACTTTCTGGCAATGTCCGTAGCGTCGCAGAATACCTCTACTAAATCCAGCCCCGTTGCGCCCTCGCCGTCCACTGTGGTTACTGGCTGGCTTCCGTCGTCGTCAGCTGCTCCCTGCACATAAATAAAGTTGCCGCAGTTCTCTATACTGGCTGTATATTCCTGCTCGTTGACATTATCAAAATCTCTTGAAAATATGCAGGGTGTGTTACCCTCGGTATTTGTGGCTGTAAGGTCATTGCCCTTATACAGATAAAAGCCAAACAGTCTCTCTCTTTCGTTAAGCAGAATGTCATAGCCCAGCTTTCCAGCCTGCGCCCTTGCCTTTACTTCCTGCCCCAGTTGTGCGTATACCTCGTTTGCATATTCAACCGCCACGCCGTCTATGGTTTCCTGCGCCAGAAATGTAAGCAATGGAAAACGCCGCTTTGTTCCTGCTGCGCTGCCGCAGTTGTTCTTTACCATAAGATTTATAAGATACTGGTTTGTACCCGTCGCCACAATCTGCGGATAAATGCAGCGCTTATTAAGCCACCAGCTAAGCATATAGCCTTGTGCCTCTAACTGCTCTAAGCCGTTCTCGTCTTTGGTAATGTGTACGTAGGTTATCTGCGCTGCCCTGCGCCATACGCCGCCGTCGGCGGTCTTTACTTCCTTTTTTCCGTCGTGCTTGGTTATTAAGTTACCCTCTACCAGCAAACGGCTGTTATTGTCCGTAATCGGCGCAAGCAGGCTAAAAGTTCCTACGTCAAAATACTTTGTATGCCATAGCAGGCTTGCCAGCTCGTCTATAGCTCCCAGCGGCTGTACTGTCTTGTCGAATACTCTAAGCTCCATACCGTCACACTCCTAAAAATTCCTTGCTGTAGAATATGGATACTTCCAGAGAATTTACGCCGCTGGCTGCATCATACCTAAACATATTGTCGCCTATGGCAAGCTGCATAAATGTACTGTCTACATCAATGTAGCGGAAATAGTCGGTTTCTACGCCGTCCCTTATCAGCTTAGCGCCCTTGCTGCCGTACTTCGTGTTAATCTCTATCACGTCGCCCGTTTTCATAGTGGCGTTAATCTGTATAAATTCCTCGGTATCCACATTAAGCAGTATCGGGTTTGAAACTGTCCCCAGTGCTGTAAACCTTATCCTCATTCCTGTTGATACGTCGCCCTCGTTGTAGCAGTCCACTATTACGCTTTCCGCTCGGTATCCGTATATCATGCTCTTTGTGCTGTCCTTTTCGATAACGCAAGGGAAATGCCACGCAGCCACCCAGCTTGCTATATCCTCTTTTGTTTCTTCCTCTTCCCGCCAGAACGGGTTAAGGCACTCTATTTGTAAATCAAACTCATAAAGTACCTCTTTCTTTAGTATCTTAGGCTCTCCATACGCCCTGCAATCAATCACACGCTTAAAGCCGCCGTACTCATACACCAGCGTAGCGCTAAGCTCTGGGTTAAATATCTTAAGCATACGGCGGCGCAGTTCCAATGCCTGCGCCTTGTCCCGTGTGTTGATATGTCCCACTACGTCTATGTCCCTCGCCTCGATACGCTGCCCTACGTAGGTGTCGCCGTGCTGTCCCATACTGTTTGTGCTGTAAATGACGCTCGTAACGCCGGAAATGCCCTCTACGTCTTTACTTATATTGCAATGGTATACGCTGTCTACTCCCAGCTCTAACCGCTCGCCCCTTGAATTTATGTAAGTCAGTTTTTCATTTTCCATGTGTTACACCGTCCTTGCTATCATTCTGAACTGTCGGGCTGCCTCTTTCTGCTGTTTTGCATAGTCCGTGGTATTCGCATAAATATACTGATTGACAACTACGCCGCCTGCTGCACTGCCGCCACCTCTCGGCTTTGGCTTTTTGTCGTCGTTATCATACTTAAATTCATTTCCTATATTTACCTTTGCGTCTACGTCAAACTCCTGCGGTACGCTGTCCTCAATCATTTTCTTAACGCCGCCGATTTCATTAGAAAAGCCAACGCCGATACCCTGCGCCAGATATACGCCGATTTCGTCACGCATCAGCTTAGACGGGCTGGCAATTCCAAATAAATCCTTAAGGAAGTCGGTAACATTGCCTACCCAGCCGCTTATTTTGTCTTTTATCCACCTCGTAGCGCCGCTTATGCCGTTCCAGATGCCCTCTACCATGTTTTTACCGAACCCAGCAAACGTACTGCCAATATTCTTAAATACGTCTGTTATTCCAGTAATTACATTTTTCATGCCCTCTACGGCTTTGTTCTTTACTTCTGTACCCCATGTAGCCACTTTGGTAATTGCACCAGAAATGCTGTTATAAATCTTTTGCGGTATTTCCTTAACAATCGTAACAATGCCCGTTACCATGGCATTCATTACCTCTTTGGCTTTCGTAAGCATATTGTTGCCCCACGTAGCCACTTTGGTAACTGCCCCTACTATGCTGTTCCAGATTTTCTGCGGCAGTTCCTTAACAATCGTAATAACGCCTGTTACCATGGCGTTCATTACCTCTTTGGCTTTCGTAAGCATATTGTTGCCCCACGTAGCCACTTTGGTTACTGCCCCTACTATGCTGTTCCAGATTTTCTGCGGCAGTTCCTTAACAATCGTAATAACGCCTGTTACCATGGCGTTCATTACCTCTTTGGCTTTCGTAAGCATATTGTTACCCCACGTAGCCACTCTGGTTACTGCGCTTACTATACTGTTCCAGATTTTAGCAGGCGTTTCTTTCACAATCGTTACAATGTTCGTAAGCATTGTGTTCATTACTTCTTTGGCTTTGGTCTGCATATTTGCGCCCCACGTAGCCACTCTGGTTACTGCGCTTACTATACTGTTCCAGATTTTCTGCGGCAGCTCCTTAACAATATCTATAACTTTCGTTACAAAATTTGTTATAACTGTGCCGCCTTTTTCCTGCATATTTGCGCCCCACTCTGCTATTTTCTCAACGCCCGCAGCGATTGCCTGCGGTATCAGAGTAGGTAGCTCTTTTATTTTATTTATGATTGTCGTTACCAGCTTGCCTGCCGCCGTCAAAATCTTAGGCAGCCCCGTAATCAGTCCTGTTACAATGGCTGCTATAATCTGCGGTATGGCTGCGATTAAAAGCGGTATTGCATCTATGATGCCGTCAATCAATGCAACTATAATATCGCCCGCACTTTCGATAATAAGCGGTATGCCCTCAACCAGTGCATTTATGATAGCCGTTATGATTTTCGGCAGTGCCTCAATCAGTACGGGCAGCGCTGCTACCAGCCCCTGTGCCAGCCCCGTAAGCAGCTGTAATGCTGCTGTAATCAGCAACGGTATATTTTCTATCAGCATGGTTACAATGTTCGTAACCACCGTTACGATTGTTGGCAGCAATGTAGGTAACGCTTGTGCGATACCTTGCGCCAATTCCGTAATAATCTGTACGCCTGCCTCTAAAAGCTGCGGTAATATAGTAAGCAGCGTATCTATGATTGTCGGTATAATCTGCCCGATTATGCTTATCATTTCCGGCAGCATTCCAACCAGCGTATTAAGCAAGTCCTGTACGCCGCTCATTAAAGGCGGTAATAACTCCTGTATAACCTGTGGTATATACGTTGCAAGCTGCTCTACGATTTCTCCCAGTCCGCTTACCAGCCTCGGCACTGTTTCTATTACCCTCGGTGCTATATTCCCTACCACTGTTACAATACTGTCTACCAGATTGCTTGTAAGCTGTGAGAAATTCGCCTCGCTGTCTGCCATTCCAGCTACCCAGTTGTCCCACGCTGAACTCATAGAACTAACCGAACCCTCTATTGTTGTACTTGCCTCTTTTGCCGTTGTCCCTGTTATGCCCATTTCCGTCTGTACGACGTGAATAGCGTCTACAACGTCTGAATATGATGAAATATCATACTTAATGCCGGATAGCTTGCTTGCATCATCAAGCAGTCGCTGCATTTCCTCTTTTGTACCGCCATATCCCAGTTTTAAGTTATCCAGCATGGTATAATTCTGCTTTGCAAAACCGTTATAGGCGTTCTGTATAAGCGATATATCAGTACCCATTTTATTTGCATTGTCTGACATATCCGTAATTGCTACGTTTGCCTTTTCTGCTGCCGCTGCCGTGTCATTATTCATACTGGCAAGCAGCGACGCTGAAAAGCTGGTAACTGTTTCCATGTACTCATTTGCAGACATTCCGGCTGTTTTATATGCGTCGTTTGCATAACCAACAACCGTATCAGACGACGTTTTGAAAAGAGTTTCTACACCGCCTACAAGCTGTTCCTGTGCTGCGTATCCCTCTATCGCTTTTGTGGTAAGCGCTCCTATGGCTGTTGCCGCTCCCGCAACTGCTGCCGCCGTCGCCGCTGCTGTTGCTTTAAGCGCTGTACCCATTCCGCTTAGCACGCTTGTAAATCCAGAAAATTTTCCCTTTGCGTCGTCTGCCTGTTCCCCGCTGTCTTTTATTTCCTTTCCCATTTCGTCAGCGGCTTTTTCTGCTTTTTCCATTTCGTCAGTCGTTTTGCCTAATTCCTGCTCTGTCTTTACAAGCGCTGCTTTCTGGTAATTTAACTGGGTTTCAAGTTTTTTACTTTCTTCGCTATTGTCTCCTGTTGCCTTGCGACATTTTTCTAAAGCCGCCTCGGTTTCTTTTACCTTTTTTGCCTGCTCGTCGTATGTTTTCTGTAGTACCGCCTGCTTTGCTTTCAGCGCATCTACGCTGCTTGCATTGTCCTTATATTCAGCCGTTACAAGTTTCATTTCAGAATTAAGCACTTTAAGGGTGCTGTTAATTTCCTTGCAGGCTGCTTTATACTCTGCCTCTCCGTCAAAACTTAACCTTGTTTTGACGTTCTGCGTCTTATCTGCCATAATTAAAAGCCCCCTAACGCTATGTCTATATCGTCCATGTTTTCTGTAGCTGCTGGTGTTCCCGCCTGTTCCTGTCGGAAAATGTGCGGGTTATATTCCTTGTGATATTTAAACAGTGTCGTTATCTGGTATGGTGTTTTTCTCCATGCCTCACGTTCCCTGTATCTCAAAAGCACTACTGCAATATACAAAAGCCGTGCAGTATCTAATTTTCCTGCACGGCTGCCCTGTTTCCCTCTTCTGTTGTTTCTTCTCCGTCGTTTTCGTTCTCTGTGTCGCTGTTGTCTCCCGCAGTTCCTCTGTAGAACGATTTAAAAATAGCATTCTGTACTTCCTGCAAATTTCCTGCGTGTATCAGTCTGCCTACCCTCTTCTCTTCAAGCAGCTGGGCGTTTTCGTCCTCTGCTAAAAGTGCCTCGTTAATAAGCAGCGTAAGTAACCACCTTGTATCTTTAAAAAGGTTTGGGTTATCTTTATTGAATACCTCACTTAATTTGTCGTAGCCCCCAAACTTTTCCTGTACTTCGTCTAATGCGTTCAGTGAAAAAAGTAAACCATATTCTTTGCCGTTCAGCTCTACGGGAAAAGCCCCGCTCTTTAATGCTCCCATGATATAAAATTAAGGCGCAGCCCATGCTACGCCTCTCTCCTTTCCTGTTTTATACACTTTCCATTGCTGCTGCCTTTTCCGGCACTGCTGTAAACCACGTTTTAGCCGCTGCGCTTTCCTCTGTTCCCACAAAGTCTGCTTTCCACAAGTTATCTTTCTTTCTTGTTGTAAAAGATGCCTCAATGTCCGGCGTGTTAAACTTGATACTCTCTCCCTTTGTTTCGTACTTTTCAGACGGTACTTTAAATTTTGCTTTAAGCAGCCATACGTAACGGTATTTACCACCCGTTTTCTTAGCTCTGAACCCTACAGCAACATACGGCGGCTCGTCCTCTTTTCCCGCCCATACTACGCTGTTCTTATCTACTGCCTGCCCCAGCAGCTCTGCCAGCACTTCCGGCGTAAGGTCTTTAATTCCCAGCTTAAGCGTTCCGCTTGCAAACTCCGTGACGCTCTCGCTTAATGTGTCGTCTGCATACAAGCTGCCGTCTGCTGTCTTTACGGATAAATCGGCGCTCATTGCCTCTGCCATTTTCTTAGGTGTCCCGTAGCTCTCTGCTCCGTCTGCCTCTGTGCATACGGCGTAATATAAATCTTTCAGTCCCAGTGTCATTGTTTAATCACTCCTCTTTCAAAATCTCGACTGTGATAGGCACTAACCAGTACCCCGTTTCTGTTTCGTAGCTTTCTGCGTCTATGCTGTTGATATAAACGCCTGCTGCTTTCAATACCTCTTTTGTCTTATCAAGCTGCGCCTCAAAATCGCCCTTATGTAAAAGCGTAACTCTATACATTTCCCTGCGCTCTTTCTCTTCGTCGTCTGCATTTACCGCAGGCGTACCCAGCAGCCGCAGAAACGTATAATATGCGTCTGGCTTATCCCGTCCAGTGTAAACGCCTCTCTGGGCTGGCAACCCTGCGCTTTCTAAAATCTCCTGTATACTCATTCGCCTGTTTCACTCTCCCATATACTACGCTGTGCCTCTACTACCTTTTCGTGCGCCTTTTCGTTTGCCACTGTCATATAAGGGCGTGCAGCGTGGCTGCTTGTGCCGTACTCTGCCACAAAGCCGATTGTTGCATAGCGCACCTTGCTTTTATCTCCTTTTCTGTCGTTTCCATGTTTTGCCCGTCCCTGTGGGTATATCTCTACGTATTTCTCCGTATCGTCGCCCTTTACGTCCGTAGCTTTTATGGAATTGATAAAACCGCCCGTTTCATTCAGTCCCATTGCCTGTGCCTCTGCTCTCTGTGCCTCTATCAGCACATCAGCACCAGCTTTAAGCATTTTGGGGACTGCCTCAACTGTAGCCGCCTCTCTCCGGCTGAAAGCGTCTATAATATCTTCCAGCCCGACTGTATTAAATTCTCCCATGCTTACACCTCGTTTCTGTGGCGTAAATCTGTAAGCGTAAGCTCTATGGTGTCTGTCCCTGTATCGTAGGTCTTAAGCACAAAATAGCGCCGCCCGTTTACTTCTACTACGTCCTCGCCGCCATAATCTGCCTTGTGTACCTCGTACTTTGCCTCTACCAGCTTTCCTGTCTGCTGGCTCTTAAAATATTCGCTATACCCTACTGATTTTTTATTACAGAATACAGTGCGGGCGCTTTCTTCCGGCTTTACTGCAAAGCCGTTTTTATTTACCCTGTTTTCTGCTGTTGTTTCTGCAATAAGTGTTAATTCGTCCAGCCACTCCACCGCTTTACACCCCACTTTCTGTGCTGTTGGTGTCCGTTTCGGACACTTGCGGCGCTGTGTTGTATTCTGCTGAT
>ULUS01034941.1_pt1 | contig 10194 bp, 7 predicted proteins | sample 1958761 | NCBI WGS metagenome assembly ULUS01 (sample SAMEA4835767, study PRJEB28245) | human gut metagenome | biome: gut microbiome; material: fecal sample | place: Denmark | collected 2008
CGCCATCAAGGAGAACATTGATACTCTTTTCATGGGCATGAAGGAAGCAGAGGCAGTGAAGCTCTTCGCCAATACCTATCTGGCACTCCGAGTAAGCTATTTCAATGAGTTGGATACATACGCAGAGGTAAAGGGACTCGATACCAAGGCAATCATCGAAGGCGTTGGTCTCGACCCACGAATCGGCACTCATTACAACAACCCAAGCTTCGGTTATGGAGGTTATTGCTTGCCAAAGGATACCAAGCAACTCCTGGCAAATTATGCCGATGTTCCGGAGAACCTGATAGAGGCAATCGTAGAGAGCAACCGTACCCGTAAGGACTATATTGCTGATGCCGTTCTCCAGAAGGCAGGCTATTACAGCTATGCCGATGCCAACAGCTATGATGCCAGCAAGGAGCATAACTGTGTGATAGGTGTCTATCGCCTGACCATGAAGTCAAACAGCGATAACTTCCGCCAGTCAGCCATCCAGGGCATCATGAAGCGTATCAAGGCAAAGGGTGCTGAGGTAGTCATTTACGAGCCAACCTTGGAAGAGGGAAGCACCTTTTTCGGTAGCCGAGTTGAAAACAACCTCGAAGCCTTCAAGGCACAGAGCCATGCCATCATCGCCAACCGCTACGATGCTTGTTTGGATGATGTGAAGGAAAAGGTCTATACGAGAGATATTTTCCGCAGGGACTAATTTAAAATGATCAACTGTTTCTTTGAATATAATTTCATTCCTATTGTCTGGTGATGTTTCGTTGTCATTCTTTTCTTTTATAATGACAACAATATGTTTCTTTAACTTTATAACAAAACTGAATGATATGATGAAAATTTATAATTTTTTGATGATTTTGCTTGGGTGGACTATGGCTATACTGGACGGTACAAACAAAGTAGATCGGAATGAAATCTTAGTTCGAAGATCTTGATAGCTATAGCCAAAGGCGAAAGCCTGGTTTGAGGTTCGATTCCTTAACCGTCCGCTTTAGAGTTTTCAAAAAACTCATATAAAACAAGCTGAGTTTTTTTCAACAAGAGCTTAAGATGAAGGGAATAGTATTAGCAGGTGGTAGCGGTACACGCTTGTACCCAATCACCAAAGGTATCAGCAAGCAGCTGATTCCAATCTTTGATAAACCGATGATATATTATCCTATTTCGGTTTTGATGTTGGCAGGTATTCGTGAGATTCTCATTATTTCAACACCATTTGACCTGCCAGGTTTTAAACGACTCTTAGGCGATGGAAGCCAGTTCGGAGTCAAGTTCGAGTACGCTGAGCAGCCATCACCAGATGGCTTAGCCCAAGCCTTCATTATCGGTGAGAAATTCATTGGTAATGATTCCGCTTGCCTCGTATTAGGCGATAATATCTTCTATGGTGCAGGCTTAAACCAGATGCTGCATCAGGCAGTAGTTGATGCCGAGCAGAACAACAAGGCAACCGTTTTCGGTTACCGCGTCAGTGATCCGGAGCGATATGGTGTAGCCGAGTTTGATGAGCAAGGCAATTGCCTGAGCATTGAAGAGAAGCCTGAGCATCCAAAGAGCAACTATGCAGTGGTAGGCTTGTATTTCTATCCTAACAAGGTGGTAGATGTAGCTAAGCATATCAAGCCATCCGCTCGTGGTGAGTTGGAAATCACCACCGTTAATCAGGAGTTCTTGAAGGATAAGCAGCTGAAGGTACAGACCATGGCAAGAGGATTTGCTTGGCTTGATACCGGAACCCATGATTCTCTTTCTGAAGCATCAACCTTTATTGAGGTTCTGGAGAAGCGCCAGGGCTTGAAGGTAGCTTGCTTGGAAGGAATCGCATACCGCCAGGGATGGATTACCGCAGAACAATTGAGAGAAAATGCTCAACCTATGTTGAAGAACGATTATGGAAGATATTTGCTTTCTCTACTTAATGAAAGCAAGGACACATTAAAGCAAAACTTAGAATTTTAAACAATTGTCTTTCTGTTTCACAAGTATAAGACAGAATACATAAAATCATATATCTTATGGATAAGAAATTGATAACAGTAACATCTCCGTTACTGCCTAATTTGGATGATTTTCATGCTGACCTCCAGAAAATCTGGGACAGTAAGTGGATAACGAATAATGGTGATTATCATAAGAAACTGGAGGCTGCTCTTGCTGAGTACCTTAAAGTTCCTTATGTAAGCCTTTTCACTAATGGAACCCTGCCATTGCTTACAGCATTGCAGGCTCTTCGAGTTACAGGCGAGGTAATTACTACTCCATATAGCTTTGTTGCTACAACCCACAGTATTTGGTGGAATGGTTGCAAGCCTGTATTCGTTGATATTGATCCTGTAACGGGTAATCTTGATCCAAACAAGATTGAGGCAGCCATTACTCCTAGAACTACTGCTATTATGCCTGTGCATGTATATGGTAAGCCATGTGATACCAAGGCGATTCAAGATATTGCTGATAAGTATGGTTTGAAGGTCATCTATGATGCAGCCCATGCTTTCGGTGTAGAAGTAAATGGCGAGAGCATCTTGAATGCAGGAGATATGAGTACTTTGAGTTTCCATGCTACTAAGGTATATAACACCATAGAAGGTGGTGCAATGATTATGCACGATGAGAAAACTAAGAAACGTATCGATTACTTGAAGAATTTCGGTTTTGCAGGAGAGACTGAGGTCGTTGGTCCTGGTATCAATAGTAAGATGGATGAGATGCGTAGTGCGTATGGCTTGTTGAATTTGAAGCAGGTGGATGCCGCTATTGAGGCTCGTCATCAGGTAGCTATCAAGTATCGTGAGGCATTGCGCAATGTTGAAGGCATTACCTTCTTCGATGATATGCCAGGTGTTCGTCATAACTATAGCTATTTCCCAATCTTCATTGATGCTCAGAAGTATGGTATGACTCGTGATGAACTGTATGCAAAGATGAAGTCACAGAATGTGTTGGGTCGTCGCTATTTCTATCCATTGATTAGCGAGTTCTCTACTTATCGTGGTTTGGAGAGTGCTGATCCAACTAATTTACCAAATGCTCATAAGATGGCTGATAGCGTAATCTGCTTGCCTATGCATCATGCTTTGAGTGATGAGGATATTCAGAGAACATTGGATTGTATCTTAAAATAAATAGAAACAATGTCACAAAAGAAAATACTCTTGTTGGGTGGTTCTGCCCAACAGGTCATTGCCATTAAGACAGCTAAAGAACTTGGCTATTATACAGTCTTGTGTGATTATCTGCCTGATAATCCGGGCCAGTATGTTGCAGATAAATATTTTAATGCTAGTACTACAGACGTTGAGGCTGTTTATCAAATAGCGAAGGATGAAAAGGTAGATGGTATCCTTGCTTATGCTTCTGATCCTGCAGCACTTCCTGCAGCAATTGTAGCTGAGCGATTAGGTCTTCCTACTAATCCTGCCAAGAGTGTTGAGGTTTTAGGATTGAAATATCCTTGGCGTCAGTTCTTGCAGAGTCATGGTTTTGCTTGTCCTAAGGTTTATTCTTTTCATCCTGATACTTCTCTGGATGAGATTAAGGAGAATGCGAAGAATTTTACTTTCCCTGTAGTAGTTAAACCAACTGATTCTTCAGGTAGTAAAGGTGTAACTATGTTGAAAAACTGGGATGGCTTGGAGAAAGCAATCGCTTGGGCTGATTCATATTCTCGAAACAAGGTTTTGCTTGTGGAGGAATATATACAGAGAGGTTTCCCTTCAGTTGTTGGTGGTGACATCTTTGTTTGGGATGGAAAGGTTGTTCTCTATGGAGAGATGGAATGCCTTAGAGATACCAAGAGAAGTCCTCTTATTCCAATTGGTAAGAAAAAACCTTTGTGTACATCTGAAAAGCAGACTTCTAATATTCATAGAGAATTACAGCGTATTGTTACTGCACTTGACGTTCGTTTTGGTGAATTAAACATCGAGATTATTCTTGATAAGAATGATAATGTCCATTTCTTAGAATTAGGTCCTCGTGCAGGTGGCAACATGATTCCAATTCAGTTGAGTGATGCATACGGTATTGATTTAGTGAAGGCTAATGTTCAAGCAGCGATGGGAGAAAAGCCTGAGTTCTTGGAGCAGCCAGTAAAGTCTTTGCCAGGTTGCTATATGCACTATGTACTCCATAGCTACGAAGCAGGAACTTTCAAGGGTGTTGAAATTGACGAAAGTATTGCCAAGAATGTTTATCGTCAGGTAATCTATAAAAAAGAAGGTGACCCTGTAGAAGTATTCGATGGTGCTGGAAAAGCATTAGGAATCATCTTCCTTCACTTTGATACAGTGGAACAGATGGAGGATTTTTGCAAGAACTACAATATATTAATAAAAGTGGTACTTAAATGAACGAAAGAACAATAACTCCTATAGGAGGTTATTTCGAATTAGAACTTCCTCACTTTCCTGAAATTCATTCAGAAGCGATTGCTTTGAATAGTGGTCGTTTCTGCTTGGAATATATTTTGAGGTGCAGGAATTATAAGAAGGTATATGTTCCTTATTTTACTTGTGATTCTGCTATAGAGCCAATTGTTAAGCTTGGAATTTTATATGAGTTTTATCATATAGATAAAAACTATCGTATAGTTGAAGATATCAACCTGCTGGAAAATGAAGCACTGCTGTACACCAATTATTGGGGATTGCATGATGACTATTGTTGGAAACTTGTAAGCAAGTATAAAAAACAATTGATTCTTGATTATACTCAGGCTTTTTTCTCCAGACCGATAGATGGGATAGATACTTTCTATAGTTGCAGAAAGTTCTTTGGTGTTCCTGATGGTGGTTATCTTTATACAGATGCAATAGCTGATTTTGAATTAGAGAAAGATGAGTCTTATACTCGTATGGATTCATTGGTGAAGCGTATTGATTTATCTCCTGAAGCAGGTTATGATGATTTCCATAGAACGAGTAAGGTCTTCCATGATTTACCAATTCGTCGTATGTCTAACTTTACCAAGCGAATGATGCAAGGAATTGATTATGGTAGTATTGCTCAATGCCGTTTGGATAATTATAATGTTTTGTGTAAACATTTAGGTGGCAGACAACTCAATTATGGTGAAGTTCCTATGATATTCCCTTTTGAGTCGGAGCAAGGTCAGGAACTTCGTAAGAAACTGATAGATAACAAGGTCTTTGTAGCAAAATACTGGCCAAATGTGGATGAATGGGCTGGTCAAAATGCTTTAGAGACTTGGATGGCAAATCATATTTTTCCTTTACCAATTGATCAGAGATATGGAAAAGAAGATATGGAAAGAATAATACAAACGATTTTAGATAATAAATAAGAATTTGATATGAAAAAATTATTAATGCTGGGTACCAGTTTGATCAGTAAAGAAATGGTCGAATATGCTAAGTCAATAGGTGTTTATACCATTGTTACAGATTATTTGGAACCAGAAAAATCAAGAGCAAAACTAGTTGCTGATGAGTATTGGATGATTAATGTTGCTGAAGTAGATCTTTTGGAACGAAAATGTCGTGAAGAGGGGATTACTGCTGTAATTTGTGGAATTAGTGAATTTTGTCTAGAAGTTTGCATGGAATTGTGTAAGCGTTTAGGGTTTCCATGTTATTGTACTCCAGAGGCTTGGCATTTTTCAAGAGATAAGGATGATTTTAAAAAACTATGTAAATCTATTGGTGCGCCAGTTGCTACTGATTATCATTTGTCAAATGAACTATCTGAAGACGAACTTAACAGTGTAAAATTCCCTGTAGTGGTTAAGCCTGTGGATATGAGTGGTAATAGAGGAATAAGCTATTGCTATAATAAAGAAGAACTTGTTTCTGCATATAAATATGCTCGTTCTTTATCCAAGAGTGACAAAATAATTGTGGAAAAAATGTTGAAAGGAAAGGAGTGGTATAGTAATTATGCAATAGTTGATGGTGAAATTCGTCTTTTAACATTGAATGGTATGTATGCTGAGCCTGGTCAACTAAAGAATCTTTATTCTTTAACTACTACAGTTTCAGATAATGTAACACGCTTTTATAGAGAAATCAATCCCAAGATTGTAGAAGTTTTAAAAAAGGTTGGTTGTAAGCAAGGCTTAGCTTGGGTTCAGGTGATGTTGGATGAAGATGATCATTTTTATATTATTGAAATGGGATACCGTTTGCCAGGAGATATGACTTTCATTCCTTATGTTGATATGTTCAATTTAGATGTTACAAAATGGTTAGTTGATTATGCCTTAGGTATAAAAAAGCCTCTTGCGGAGATTCCACAAGATCAAACTTCTGAATATGCACAATGTGGATGCTCATATTCGCTTTGGACTAAAAAGGAGGGAACCATTGCTGATATAAAGGGTATTGATAAACTCTTAGAAGATCCTGCGATTCACTATTATTCGTTGAATCAGGTTGGTAGCCATATGGCAGAACATAGACCCGTTGGTGTTCTTACGTTCTCCTCTCTGGATGTAGAAGGTATGTTGGCTAAAATTGAAAAAATTAATAACGAAATTTCTATATGTGATATCAAAGGCGATGATATGATTATTCGTTATACAGATTTTGATTATCTAAGAAATATATATCACAATGGTCTTACTGAAAAATAATTAATGTATTTATGTATAATTTTGATCGTATTATAGAACACTTTTCAAGGATGAATAACCTCGAAGGGGCAGGAACTGATTATCCGTTCATGTTATTCGTCTATCTTGGATTATTCTTATTTTGCTTTATAGCTAATGTTTGTTTATATATTTCTGATTATGGTAATCGGGTCGTTTGGATTGTAGATCAACACAAAGTAATTAAAAGCAAGTTCAATTATATGGCAATGCTTGCTTGTACATTTACGGGTGTATATCTTGTTGGTAGTTTTCCTTCAGAATTGCAAAATACGTTTGGAACGTGGAATGCAGATCTATTTTACACTCTAGGACAGACAACAATAATGATAACTGCTGGTATTTATAGCCTTGCTTCGTTTAAAAAACGTACTAGTGTTATTCTTAATTCATTATCAATTGTTGTAGGTCTTTCTACTTCAATACCAATGGCTGCCACTACGATATTGTTGCCTTTGAATATAGAGAGTGATATAATTCGACTTTCTTCTATTATTGCAGCTATCGTAACATTTGTTTTATTAGCAGCATTATCTGTAAAATACGATTTATTAGTAAAATATTCTCGTATAAATATATATCTGTTCATTATAACTACAATAGCTTTGTTTACTTCCATTAATACATTTAGTATTGAAGGGGTAGATACTAGTAAGGTTCTTCCTTTCCAAGGAATGATTAACAGTGAGCCATGGCGAGAACTATTAACTAATCCATATTGGTGGTATTTTGAGGCAACAGTTGTTTCTTGGTCTGTTTTTTGTGGTCGTTTTATAGCATATTGCTCTAATGGATATTCCATAAAAGATATTATTAAATATGGAACTATTTCTCTGATAGTGCTTACTTCGATATGGCATGTTGTATCTGCAGCAACAGGTTATACGCTGTCCTTCTCCCGTGGTTGGGTTATTTATATTCTTACAGCTTTAACGATGTTAGCTTTTGCTGTTACATCACTTGATTCTGCATCGAAAACTCTTCTTAATGATATTACCCGTATCTCAATAAGCCGGAATGTCAAATATAAACCTAGTTTCTTTTTAAAGTGTTGTATGGGAGGTATTGGACTTATTAACATTATAATTCTGTATACCGGCTCATCTAGATTGTTCACTATAATCTTTTGTTTGATATTTGTTCCTTTTCTTTTTACAGCGATAGGATATTGTATTAAGTTTTCGTTAGGAAAAGTAGACTACCAAAAGTCTGGTACAATAACAAAAGAAGAGTATGTGGAAATTTGTGGAGAAGAGCCAGATGAAAGCGATTATCGTAGGATAGTTTAGTCTAATTTAAATTATTATACCCTATTATGAAATATATTTATTCTATAATTCTTTTCGCTATTTATTCAAATTTAGCGTTTGCACAAGTTCCTTATTTTGGTAAAGCTCCTGGCGCTGATAAACTTTATGGTTATACTTCTGTTAAGTTTAGACCAGGTGTAAATAATATAGAAACTTATAATACCTTTCAGTATGGAATAACTGATTTTGCTGCATGTGGTATTGACTATTATACTGGATCAAATAGTGCTTATATGGGTATCATGCTAAGAGCTGGTATTCAAATTAGTCAATGGCTTAGTATTGGCGGTACAGCGACACCTTCTTTCAATTTGAAGAATAATTTTGAATTTAGTTATTTTACAGGTGGTTTGTTTATGAATGGAAACATAACAGACAATGGGAATCTTTTTTGGTGTAGTAATACTTGGCTAGGCTTAAATAAAAATGCGGATGATACAATTAATCAATTTTCATATTTAGGCTATGTTATTAGCCTTAAAAATGGAGATGCATTTACACCTATGATAGGTTTAGAGCATTCTTGGAAATTTGATTCAGATTGTGATGTTGCTGCTGGGGTTTATATTACTCATAAAATGTGGAACTTTTATGTATGGGGAAACGATTTTTGTAAATCTCACCCGCGAGTAGTATTGGGCGTTGACTTTAAAATTTAGATAGAATATTATTAGTGTTAGTATATTGGTTATAAAAAGTGTTTAGTTAGATTTTATTTGAATAATTTCTTTTTATGCGCTAGAAAATACCAATATGACTTAGTTAGTAAACTATAAAACAAATGTCAGGAGAATCTTTAAAGAGTAAAACGATAAAAGGTGTAGGTTGGAGTGCTGTAGATGCTCTGTTAGGGCAGGGAGTGACATTTATTGTCGGTTTAGTATTGGCTCGTCTCTTGTCACCTGATGAATACGGATTGATAGGTATTTGCTTAATCTTTACAACGGTGCTGAATGGCATTGTTGATAGTGGATTTAGCAATGCTTTGATACGTAAGAAGGATGTTACAGATGAGGATTATAACACAATGTTTATGACCAATATGGCTATTAGCATAGTATTGTATATTCTTCTTTTTGTAAGTGCTCCATTTGTATCTGATTTCTTTCATCGTGTAGAATTAACAGCATTAGTAAGAGCCACTGGATTGATACTCTTTTTTAATGCATTATCTATCACGCAGGTAACAATTCTTACAAAAAACATAGATTTTAAGACAAAGACTAAAGCTTCTCTAGTTTCTGCCATTATTAGTGGTGTGATTGGCATTGTTATGGCGTTTATGGGATATGGTGTTTGGTCTTTAGTAGCTCAACAACTTTCTAAGCAGTTATTATATACTTTATGCTTATGGATATTGAATAAATGGTGGCCCAAGTGTACATTCTATAAGGCTAGTTTCAAGTATATGTGGGGATTTGGCTGGAAACTATTGGCTAGTGGAATACTAAATAATGTATGGAATCAGTTATATCAAGTTGTTATAGGAAGATGTTATACTCCTTCTACTTTAGGTCATTACACTCGAGCTAATGAATATGCAAACTTGTTTTCTTCAAATCTAACCTCGATAGTTCAACGAGTAAGTTATCCTGCTTTAGCTGAAATTCAAGATGATAAAAATCGAATGCTTGAAGGCTATCGAAAAGTTATCAAATTAACTATGTTTGTGAGTGCAATTTGTATGTTGTCTTTGGCTGCAGTTTCTGAACCTGTGATATATTGTCTTATAGGACAACAATGGCATGAAGCAGCTTCATATTTACCTTTGATATGTATTTCTATGTCACTTTATCCATTGCATTCGATTAATTTAAATATGCTCCAAATACAAGGAAGAAGTGATATCTTCTTACAATTAGAGTTGGTAAAGAAAATCATAGCAATGATTCCAATTTGTATTGGTATATTTGTGGGTATTTATTGGATGTTAGTAGCTTCGGTATTTACGGGCTTTCTTTGTTTTTTTCTCAATTCTTGGTATACAGGTAAAATGTTGGGTTATTCTTCTTTTAAGCAATTATCTGATGTTGCACCATCATATTGTATCGGTCTTATTATAGCTTTATCTGTTTATTTTTTGAAATATTTGCCTGTTAGTTATTGGTTAATATTACTGTTCCAAGTTGTTATAGGCTTTGTGGTTCTTATAACCATTTGCGAAATAGTCAAACAGACTGAATATTTAGAAATAAAAAATATGATTTTACGTTTAATAACAAGTAGTTTCTTATCTAAATATCGCGAATTCAACAAGCAAGTGCAAAATTACGAAATGTTTTT
>ULUS01034707.1_pt1 | contig 10153 bp, 2 predicted proteins | sample 1958761 | NCBI WGS metagenome assembly ULUS01 (sample SAMEA4835767, study PRJEB28245) | human gut metagenome | biome: gut microbiome; material: fecal sample | place: Denmark | collected 2008
TTTTTGACGTGTATCTACTAGCATCGCGGAAACGCTTACGATTTACCTTTCAAAGGTTGCCTTAAAGATGCATTTCCCTCGTCCTATGAGCACACGCCGTGCCGCTGGCAGGACGACCCCTCGTCAGAGGAGGATGGGTGGGCAAATATGGACGAAAACATAATAGAAAGGCGTTTACTTGACGCTCTGTTCTTAACGAACTGAAATCTCGCAAATTCCTAAATCCAGTCATTTTTGTAAGACATAATCGACAACAACAAATATATAACTTTTATGAAAAAAACAATTAGCTTTGCGTTAGCTTGTTTATTAGCAAGTTATCTCGCTTTTGCCATCACTGGCAACAGCTCGTCATTAACGAGTCTTATTAAGAGTTCTGTATCATCCGTCGAAAGCATGCTCGACTTAAATGATTCTAGACTCAAGAAGTCGAATGAAAGTTTTTCATTTTCGCACAAAATTGCAAGAAAAGCGAATGCCTATAATGGTTTGGGCGAACTATGGGGGTATTATCTTGGATCTGGGGAAGATTTACAGGGAGTAGGAATGAGCAGCGTCGGTACATTTGCTGCTGGAATTATTGTTAACTCTGATCCAGGTAGTCTTATTACGGCTGTAAATGTGCCAGTTTTATCAACAAACACATCCAATGTTAGTGTAAGCATTTGTGCTCCAAACGACATGAACACACCATTGGTTACAAAAAGCGTTGAGAACGTTTCTATAGGTTATAACACGATTCTACTCGACGAACCTGTTTCAATTCCAAATGAAGGACAACTTTTTGTTTATTACACATTTACAGTTGATTCATTGCAGTCGGATTCGGACAATTATCCAATAGCAATAGCAAATGTAGATACCCCTGTCCCTGGTAGTTGTTACATAAGAACAGGAGACGGTTGGTATGACAATTATGAAAATAATTGGGTTTCTGCTTTGCAAGTGTATATTGTATCTCCTTCTTATAGTGTTTACAACGAGAATTTTGAAAGTTGGACTTCTACCAATCATGAAGACAGTTCTACATCGGAATACACATGGAATCTTGATTGTCTGCCTAACACAACATTGTCATTCGACTACATGGTAAGTAGCGAATCTGGATGTGATTGCCTCTTAGTGTCTTTGGATGGAACAGAGATTCTAAATAAAAGTGGAGAACAGTCAGGTAATTTAAAGATTACTATTTCTGAAGCAGGTAGTCATACTCTTAAGGCACAATATTCTAAAGATGGCTCTGTAAATAATGGAACAGACGAAGCTTCTGTCCGAAACATAAAATTGTCTATAGCTGAAGTAGATAATGACTACTTGAAGGGTTATGTGGGAAATCTTATAGATGTAGTTCAAGGAAAATATGAGTTACTTAGTGGCTTTGATGCAATAATTGCTCAATTAGAATCTTCCATTACAGAATTAAATGCTATGGTTGATTCTGTAGAGGAACTGTCTGTAATAATGAGTAAGGCCAATGAATTAACCGCATTGTCCAATAAGGGTCTCGATGTTAAGGACAAATATTATCAGCTCTGCGGTATAGTAAAAGAGAATAAGGAACTATACACAGTAACCGGCAATGTCGAATTGGGTAATGCTATTACACAAGCAGAGGTTCTTGTCAACGCAAAAGCAACTCTGACAACAGAATCATTAGATGACATAGAAAATGCAATACAAACTATAACTGTTGTCATAGATGGAATGAATTTGTTAGGAACCAAAGTGTGGGATTTCAACATAAGTTCTGAAACGGTTGCAAGTTTAGAATATGATTCTAACAATTATGGAAGCTGGAGTAATTACGGTGAATATTATAGGCATTACCCATCTTCTAATAATTGGAGTCAGTTGTCTTATTACTGTGAGAATGGAACAATGCGTAACATTCCAGAAACTGAAGGTCTCTATTTTTACAATGGAGGTAATCGTTGGTGCATCTATACAGATGGAACTAATAGAATAAACTCATATGGTTCTGGTTCTAATTATGCTTTCATGATTCCAAATCTGACAAAAGGACAAATTGTTACAATAAATTATTCTATAGGTAGTAATGGAAATACACGAGGGATTACTCGTTATTCTGACAATACAACACTTGTTTCTGGTCAGGACAGAACAACAACTACTGCAGACGTTAGTTATGAAGTGACTTCAAATGGCAATGTATCTTTCTACCCTTATAATGGTGATATTTTTATTAACTCTATTTCCGTGACTGTCCCTGGAGATCCTCTCAGACTTGCAGAACTTCGCATGGAAGTTGCTGAGTATATTGCCACATTGGATAGTTTCCCTGGCCTCAAGAGTGAGCTGCAGACAGCATATAATAATGCCGTCATTACGGAGGAAGAAGCAGACGTTGAAAATATTATCAACAGTCTCAAGAACACTTTAAACAATGTAAAGAAGGCTATTGAGGTTTATCCTACTATTCTCACCGACATAGAATCTGCTAAAACTGCACTAGAAGAAGAGGCTTATGTCGAACTTTCTGAAGCACTTGCCCTCGGAACCGCCATTGACGTTAATACTTCAACAAGTGCAGATTATATAGCTGCTTTTGATGCTCTTGAAACGACATTGGCAATCTACAATTCAGAGAAGGTTGAAATGGCAGATTGGGCATTTAATACAAGCAGTGTATATACGGTAGATGGCCTCCGCTATTATCTTGACACAACACATAATCTTGCAGAGTTTATTAACTTCAACACCAGCAATGCTTACTCTGGTGTACTTAATATCCCTGCTACAATCCGTTACAATGGCACAACTTACACTGTCGTTGCAATGATAAATAATAGTAGATATACTCAGAGAAACATTACCAGTGTAACATTGCCAAAATCGCTTAGACATATAGGCGACTATGGATTGGGTTACTTCAGCAACGTTCGTTCTATCGAAATTCCAGAGAACGTGACTTCTATGGGAAGCTATGTATTCAGCAATTCAAGCAATCTCACATCTATCAAGATGAATGCTGTAGTTCCCCCAGCTATTAGTTCTATGAGCGGTAGTTCTTACAAGAAGATCACCATTCCCGCAGAAAGTTTCCATGCCTATCGTATCGCAAGTGTGTGGAAGGATAACATATTGATTGGAGGTGATGGTGTAACTGTTTCTACCGGCAAGGTTGTTGCAGGTGATCTTGGTCATGTTGTTCTCGACGAAGCTACATACCTTCAGGAAGTAAACAAATTGATTATTGATGAGGGTACACTTAACAATGATGACTGGAATACAATCAAGTCAATGACAAACCTCATTGAGGTGGATATGTCTGGTGTAACTATGTCATCTTTGCCAGCAGACGCTTTCGATGGAAGATGGGCAATTGAAAGTATCAAACTCCCTCACAACGTTACCTCTATTGGCAACTATGCTCTACGTGGTACTGGTATAAAGGAGATTACTTTGCCTGAATCAATAACCACATTGGGCACATACGCATTCAATAACTGTGATTCTCTTCGCACTATTTCCATTCCTGAAACAATAAGCACTATTCCAAGCTATTGTTTTAATGACTGTAACAATCTCTGGAAAGTAGAATTGCCAAGTGCACTTACTTCTATTAATCAGTACGCATTCAATAACTGCAATGCGCTGAGCGAGGTTACCTTACCTTCAAGCTTGACCTCAATTGGTAGTTACGCATTCCGTGGCTGTCCAATCAAGACAATTGAAATACCTGCAGGCATAACAGCCATCAACAACTATTCTTTTGCCGACAATAGTGCATTAGATAGTCTGTTCATTCCAGAAACTGTTACAACCATCAACTCTAATTCATTCTATAACTGTTCTTCTTTAAAGAATATTAAGTTTAGTGAAGGTCTTGTGAACTTGTATAGCAACGCATTCGATAATTGTAAGCGACTTACAGAAATCGTTCTTCCAAGTTCTCTTGAGAAGTGTGAAGGCGCTCCATTCTATGGATGTTCAGGTGTTAAGAAAGTTGAAGCACGCTCTGTAATACCTCCAACAACTAGTGGTAGCTGTCCTTTGAGTAATGTCAACCTGAATGATGTGGTTCTTTACGTTCCTTCTTGGAGTACAAGTGAATACACTCTTGCTAATGGTTGGTCTTCATTCTATACTGTAGAGGTTTCTGATTTTATGCCTCAATATATAAAGGTAAATAAGGATTTCTATTTTACTGTACGTGATACCGTTTCTTCTGATTATCGTCCTAATATTTCTATGACTTATTCTAGTGTAGAATCAACAGATGCGTATGGTCATTCTAATTATGAAAGAGGAAATCTTACTGTTAGTGGAAGAAGTAAACTTGCTGTAAACGATTTGTCTATAGTCGTTTCTCCTTTCGCAAAATACTACTCTGATCATAACGTTGCAAATGGTTATGAATACGATAACTATCGTACAAATATCAATAGTACATCACTTATTGTAAATGGAGAAATGCGTGCCGAAAATGTACGTATGGATCTCAACAATTACAATAGTCGTTGGCAGTTCGTTACATTCCCATTCGATGTAAAGGTGAGTGATATTGTACCACAAAAAGAAACCACTTCATGGGTGATCCGCGGACATAACAGTGCTATGCGTGCTGCCGGTAAAGTTGATTCTGTTTGGGTTAATCTAACTGCTGATGATGTTCTTGAAGCTGGCAAGGGATACATTATGCATAACTACCAACCTGATTATACCAACTCCTGGTTCTGGGTTTATCCTCTCAAGAACTCTGTCAACCGTCAGCTTATCTTCTCTTCTGAGGATCGTACCATTGAACTTGAAGAGAATCTTGCTGAGTTTGACCATAACCGTTCTTGGAACCTCATCGGTAATCCATATCCTTGTTTCTACGACTCACGCTTTATGGATTTCGATGCTCCATTCTTGGTTTGGAACAGCTACAACCAGAACTATGTAGCATATAATCCTGCCGATGATGCTTACATCCTTTCCCCAGGTGAGGCATTCTTCGTACAGCGCCCATTCGAGCAGGAATCAATTACATTCCGCAAGGAAGGTCGTCAGACTCATCGCTATGCTCGCGAGATGGAACTTGAAGCACCTGCTCGAGCAAAAGCAGCAAGCAACAACGTTAGAACTATCTACAATCTGACGTTGCAGCAGGACACTCTTATTGACCGCACTCGTGTAGTATTCAATGATGCCGCAACTCTTGCATACGAAATGAGTCGTGATGCAGCCAAATTTGCAAGCACAGAAAGAAATGTTCCTCAGATCTTTACTATTGCAGACAAGACTCGATATGCAATCAATGAGCGTCCATTTGCAAATGGCGAAGTTGCACTTGGTGTGTATTGTGGTACAGAGGGTGAGTTTACAATCTCTCTTGATAAGACCTACGGATGCAAGGTTATCCTTGAAGACAAACTCAATAATAGTTTCGTAGAACTATCTGTCGATAATAGCTATACATTTAGTGCATTTGCTGGCGAATACCTTAATCGTTTCGTTTTACATTTTGAGAATGAAGCAACTGGTGTAGATAACATTAATGTAGATGACATGAACGCTGATGATGCTATTTACAACCTACAAGGTATCAAGGTAAATAGCACTAACAACAAGGGTATCTATATCAAGAATGGTCAGAAAACAATTATTAAATAAGGTGTAGTATGAACCGATATATTTATATTTTAATAATGTGGTTATGCTCTCTGTCTGCTATTGCGCAGACAGAGGGGTATAACCCCAACAACCCACCGTTGCCTGATTTTCCAACGGATGAGCCAAAGGATACCACTTATGTGCTTGTGGTCAATTCCTCTCCTTATGGTAGCGGAAGTCTGAATACGTCAGGCGGTAACTATAAGGAAGGTGCATCAGTGTATCTGAGAGCATACAACAATGGGGATATGTATTTCATGTATTGGATAGATGACGAAGGAAACACTCTAACGACATCTACCAGTTTCAACTACACCATGCCAAAGCGTGATGCAGTAGTAACTGCTGTCTATAGATATTCTCCTTCAAATCCGGCACTCCCTGATTTCCCAGAGGATACAAATATCCCAACTTATAATCTTAAGTTGGATACGAAACCAGCTGGAGCAGGCTCGTTCAACACAAGCAATACCAACTTGAAGGAAGGTGAATCTATTCATCTGTATGCATATAGTAATAGCAATTTCTATTTTAAGCGTTGGGAAGATGCGCAAGGCAATGTTATCTCAACCGCTCAGAATTTCTATTATTCAATGCCTGCGGTTGATACCCAACTGTATGCAATTTATACATACAATCCGTCAAATCCAGCCAATCCTGGCAAGAACTTCTATGACAGTTTCACCGGCGAGGTTATCATTGATGACTTCACCAAGGGTAATTTGAGCTCTGCCATCTATGATGTAACAAAGGGAAATACTTCCAATATCACATCTATCACTGTGGCAGGTGTAATTAATAGCAACGACTTCTCTATTGCCAACAATTATAGTTCATGTTCTATTGTTGACTTGAGTCGTACCAACGGCGTCAATACTGTTCCAAGCTATTGTTACGATGGCAACACTCATCTGAATAGATTGTCTTTACCTGCTTGTATCACTAATATTGAGTATCGAGCATTTAGAAACGCTACAGCATTGACAGAACTCACTTGTCATGCTACTGTTCCTCCAACTCTTGGAAGCAACGTGTTCTCTGGAGTAAATAAGGGATTGGTGGTTTATGTGCCCGCTTCGTCTATTCAGCTGTATGAACAAGCAGCAGGTTGGAAAGAGTATGAGGCTGATGGCACAATCGTTATCATGCCAATACAAAGTCAGGTATCTGCTCTTGAGGTCAATCTCCCTGCAGAATGTGCGGATGGAAGATACAAAAATATGCCTCTGGAATTGCTCAATGTGAAGTCGGGTCAGAAATTCAAGTATGTCATCACCGATCGTATCAACTATACATTCAACAATCTTGTGAATGGCACTCGCTATGTGGCTACTCTCAAGAACCTTTCTGGTCAGGTGCTGGCAAAGACTGACACTATCAGCATCACAGATGAAAATGTCAGTGTTACGTTTGATCTTGCCAGCATGAAGCAATTACGTTCAGTTAAGACAAGCGTCCTGACCAAGGAAGGTACAGATGTAACATCCAACTGTGTAATTACCTGGTATGATGCCAACGGAACTTTCCTTTCGCAGAGCAAGTCCCTTGAGGGTCAGGTGTCTGAAACGAAGGTAAGGTGTGCTGTTTCTTTGTCCCAAGCACTGGCAATGGAGTATGTTTTGCCAAAAGACTCTTTGTATGAGGTTCTTGAAAGTGAAAACAACGTTATATTCACGCTTGCTCCATTACCTAAGATGCAACTCTCTGGTCGCATCCTTGATGTAACTACACAGCAGGGTATAAGCAATGCTAACATCACGGTTTCACAGACACTCAACGGCAAATACTCAAAGTCGTTCAGCGGAAAGACAGATAACAAGGGTGCATACACCATGACGGTGTTTGCAGCTCCATCATCTGTTACATACGCATCCAACGACTATGTGAGCCAGACAGTGGAATTGGCTGACAGTGTACTTTCCAAGGATTCAAGCACACTTGCTGACGTGAAGCTGAAGCCTATCACTGGCGCAACAATCACCACTAACTTCACTTACGCTACAAGTGTGGCTGCTGGCATTGATCCAGAGATACAGAACTACTACTCCGACTACAACAATGTTGCTTATAATATATATAATGTAACTGCACAGAAGGAGATTAGCCAGTTCAACGTACAGTATCCAAACATCGTACTGCTTGAGGAAGTGAATCAGGGTGACTCTTTGCAGATTATTGCAAAGAGCAAAGTCGGCTCATTCGTTGATGTTACAATTGGTGGACGTATCAATGACGCCCTCCGCATGGATGTGATCATACCTGTCGTACAGCTTGGTGGTATTGATGCAACCTTCACAACTACAGAGAACAGCAAGGTGCTCGGTATCCTCTATGACAGCAAGGGTACGTTTGTCAGCAAGTACAACTACGGAACTTCCACTCTGTCAATACGCGACCTGAAGGATGGCGAGTACACTCTTGTTACGATGGGTGCCAGCGACTTCTTCGGCAGCATCTACAACCTGGAGAAGTTCTCGGAGGCAGGTCTGCAGCAGAACATTGACTATCTCGTCAACAAGGTGACGGTGAAGAGTGGTATCATCTCTCCACTGAAGAACGTCCTCGTGCCATTCTTCGACGAGAGCAAGTTCTACTACACTGGCGACAATACCTCATTCACTGTCAACAAGACCAGCATCGTAGCAGGCAACTACCTGACACTGACAGCAAAGATTGACTTCAAGGAGGTGTATAAGAACAGTGTGAGCGACGTGAAGATCAGCGTTGAGCTGCCTGAGGGTACCAGCATGGTCGACAACTCCGTGATGGTAGGCTCATCTGTTGCTTACTACGAACTCAATGGCAACACTCTGACCATTCCACTGAACAACAACGTATCGTCCGACCGCGTCCGCTTCTGCGTCATTCCTACTCAGAGCGGTAGCTTTGCGCCTAATGCAAGTGTAGAGTTTAAGTTGGGCGATAAGAGCGTGAGCCAGCCAATGGGTAGTGCGTCTTATACAGTGAAGGATATTGCTATCTCTGTTCCTTCTGAGATCAACACACCAGAGATTACTATAACGGGTGTCGCTAGTGGTAAGGCAGAAGTAGTTGTATATGCAAACGGTGATGTTTTAGGTACCACGACTGCTTTAGCAAACGGTTGGTGGAGCATGACAACAGAGTTGGATGATCCATACAACCTGCAGGAGTTTGACATTTATGCAGACGTAACTTCAAGCACAGGACTCTCCGTGAAAACAGAGACCCAGAAGTGTCTATACAACAAAGATGTCATTGTGGCTAAGACTGTAGAGATGTCTTTCTACAATGGTTGGATGAACAAGAACATAACTGTCACCTTTGACCTTGAACATCAGACAAGTGATGCAACTTCTTATTCGTTCTATCATGAGACAGACTTTACTTTCGCAGCAAACCTTTCAAACAACGATACAACCATCGTCAAGAGTGTAACCATCGGCGTTTATACTAACCATGAAGGTTGGATAGATCTGGAGGCTACATACAATGCAAAGATGGATCGTTGGGTTGCTGTTCATAAGTTTGGTTCTAGTAATTTGCCTACAGGAGTGAAAGTAGACTTTGATGCAGAATTTAATAGTGTTGCAGATTTAAAGAGACTATATAATTCATGTGATGATTTCAAACAAATTGGTTTAAATCTCGTTGAATTAAAGAATAATCTTGATTTTGCATTGAATAATGATATTAATTCGTTTAACGCATTGCTCTCAGAAATAGGAATCACAGAAGATTCTTATAGGTATTATTATGATGCCGATTCGCTTCAAAATATATTGTCATCAATGACGGAGCAAGAATTGGATGCTTTTGCGGAGGAATACTTCTCAAATTTTGAGGACGATTATAATCGTATTAGTTCCGAAACTAATAGTTGGTTGCATGGTATTGCCTCTGACAACTTTTATGATGACATACTTCTTGATAATTTACATGCTCAAATATCCACTTGTGAAAATTTGATAGAAGAAGAATTATTAACAGGCGGATACCTTAGATATGAGACTGTTGATGGTGGATATTTCTATATTAAGTTTGATGATTCACATTTTGAATATATAAATTTCAAAGATAATGTTCATTTAACAACATCTGATGACACTTTAGTTCGTACTTTAGCACGTGCTCCCAGAAAAGCTCCTGCATTTAATGCTGATTTCGCATATAATTGTGTAAATACTTTACAAGATTATGTAGATAAATTGGTTGACTTTTATAGAATGTGTGAGGATAAGGTAAGTATTATACTAAAGCCTTTGACAGAGCGGCAAAAAGAACTCAATGTTATGATTGGCTTCCGTGAACAATGGCTTAAAACCAAAAATGTTGCTATGTTCCATGTTTATAAAGGTGAGGTTAATCAATTAAAAAATGAATTAGCTATTATAAATACTTCAATTAAGGCTGTAAATGGAATAATGACAACGGTAAAAAAGTACCTTCCTGTTGTGAAATATTCCATGGCGATTGCGGATTTTTCAAGGGATGTTAGTAATTTATATGGCCTTTATTTAGGGAGTGTCGTTAAATATTAAGATTATTTACAACT
>ULUS01003692.1_pt1 | contig 10095 bp, 10 predicted proteins | sample 1958761 | NCBI WGS metagenome assembly ULUS01 (sample SAMEA4835767, study PRJEB28245) | human gut metagenome | biome: gut microbiome; material: fecal sample | place: Denmark | collected 2008
GTCGGGATTTGACAATGAGAGACTTCCACTCTTAGGGTGAGAGAAAGAAGTGGAGTTGAAGTCGAGCTTCATGTTCTGCTCCTTAGCCCACTGCATCCAGCCTGTGAACTGGTCGACGGTTACCTCGTTGCGGTCAATCTGCTTGCCACCGAACTCACCGTAAATCTCATGCAGGTTAAGACGGAAGGTACCAGCCAGAAGAGAGTTCACCTTCTCGATGTCCTGACGCAGCTCGTCGATATTGCGAGCCTTGCCGGGATAGTTGCCTGTACTCTGTATGCCACCCGATGCAGCTTCGCCACGTTCAAAACCTACCACATCATCAGCCTGCCAGCAGTGCAGGGAGATAGGAGTCTTCTCTAATGTGGCAATAGCCTTGTCTGTATCCACACCAAGAGCCGCATAGCGCTCCTTGGCAATCTCGTAATTCTTTAAAATCAAATCTGCTTTCATTGTTTTTAAGTTTTTTATTATTGTTGTTATTATTTTTTGAATTTTAGCAAGTTCAGAAGTTTTTACCTTTTTACTTTTTTACCCTTTTACCTTTAAAAACTTCTCGTATGCCGCATCCCATGCCTCCTTGTCCTGAGGCTCAAATTGCTGCAACTCGATAGAGTTGGCGATGATCTGTCGCATTTCCCATATATCCTTCACATCGCCCGATGCCTTTGCCTGCAACATGATGTTGCCTATGGCTGTTCCTTCCTGAGGACCTGCCAATATGCTGACACCACAACTGTTGGCGGTGAACTGGTTGAGATGTTTGTTGAGCGAGCCTCCACCTATTATATGAAGAACATTGAGGTCGATGTCGGCAAACTCCTTCAGCCATCCAAATACCTGACGATAACGGAGAGCCAGACTCTCGAAGATACAACGGCAGAACTCGCCATTCGATTGTGGCACATGCTGTCCGGTCTTTTCGCAATATTGCTGGATGGCCTCTGTCATGCTCGAAGGATTGGCGAAGCAGGCATCGTCGGGGTTGATGATGCTCTGGAAGGCTGGTTGCTTCATCGCTTCTGCTATCAGTTCGCCATGTCCCAAGGCAGTCATGTCTTTCTGATGGGCTGCAGCCTCGTCTTTCCATTCCTTGCGGCAACGCTCGTAAATCCACATGCCGCAGATATTCTTGAGGAATCGGGTCGTACCCTCTATTCCTCCCTCGTTGGTGAAGTTGAGTTCGTAGCTCTTCTCGTTGATGATGGCGTTCTTGGTCTCAATGCCCATCAGGCTCCATGTGCCAGAGCTCAGGTAGGCAAACTCCTCGTTATTGGCAGGCACGGCAGCTACTGCACTGGCTGTGTCATGTCCTGCCACGGCAATAACGGGCACATCCTTCAGACCGGTCATCTGCTGAACCTCTTCGGTCAGGGTGCCTATGATGGTTGCAGGATGGGCCATCTTTCCAAATTGCTCTCTCTTCAGTCCAAGGCTTTCTACGAGATCGTTGTCGAGGTCGCCTGTCATAGGGTTGAGGATCTGCGAGGTGGAAGCCACGGTGTATTCACAGATGGCATTGCCTGTAAGCATATAGCTCAGCGCGTCGGGGATGAAGAGTATCTTGTCGGCATTCTCGAGCGCCACGTTGCCAGCCTTGCGCATGGCGTAAAGCTGGAAAAGCGAGTTGAAGTTCATAAACTGTATGCCCGTCTTCTCGTATACCTTTTCCTTGCTTATCTTCTCGTCGAAGTATTTCTCCATCATGCCCACGGTGTGTGGATCGCGGTAAGCCAGCGGATTGCGCAGTATGGCTCCGTCCTTGGCCACGTATACGAAGTCGCATCCCCAGGTGTCGATACCGATGCTCTGTATGTTGATGCCGCGTTGCGCCACCAGTTTCAGACCTTTGATGATTTCCTGATACAGGGCATAGATGTCCCAGTAGAAGTGTCCGCCTGTCTGTATCAGGTTGTTGTCGAAGCGTGTCAGTTCTTCGAGACAGAACTTACCTTCCGACAAAGAACCGATGATGGTTCGTCCGCTGGTAGCACCGAGGTCTACCGCAAAATAGTATTTTTTGTTGTTCATTCGATTAGGTCGTTAGATTTCCTATGTTGTTTACGGTTGCAAAGATAGTACTAAAAGAAGCTGCCGACCACGATTATTTGATTTTTCATCCTTATTTTTTGACCCGGTGATTTTTCTGTCGTCAGGAAGGCTACGTGAAACAGTAACAGATAGAAGAAAACACCTGCTGTTTCGGACAAAAATAAAAGTAAGTAAACGATTTCATATAAATATAATAAGGAAAAGGACAGATATTGCGTTTCTTTTCGTAACTTTGCACCCGTTTGGCAAAAATACGATTCAATACAAACAAATATAAAAAAATATCTAACACAAACAATTAAAAATGACAACATTAACAATTTCTATTATCGTCGTCTTTGTGCTTGGCTATGCTCTCATAGCCACAGAGAGCCTGACGAAGGTAAACAAGGCTGCGATAGCCTTGCTCATGCTTGTGGGGTGCTGGACACTCTACATGGTTGACCCTATGCAGTATCTGCAGATGATGCACCCTGACTATACAGGTGGTGCTGCAGGAATGGTAGAAAAGGTAACGGGTATTATCCAGGAACACCTGGGCGATACTGCAACGACCCTCTTCTTCCTGATGGGAGCCATGACAATTGTAGAGATAGTAGACCAGAATGGCGGATTCAACTGGGTTCGCAAGGTGATGAAGACAAAGTCGAAGCGTGCTCTGCTGTGGCGCATAGCCTTCCTTACCTTCTTCCTTTCTGCCATCCTCGACAACCTGACTACCAGTATCGTGATGATTATGATTCTGCGTAAGCTCGTTACTGACCACAAGGACCGTATGATATATGCCTCGCTTGTCATCATTGCAGCCAACTCGGGTGGCGCTTTCTCGCCCATCGGCGACGTTACCACCATCATGCTTTGGAACAAGGGACTGATAACCGCAGCTGGTGTGATTGCCGAGATCTTCATCCCATCTGTGGTTTCCATGGTGATTCCAGCCCTCATCCTTCAGGCCATGTTGAAGGGCGAACTCGTGATGCCTGAGGTTTCTGCCCTGCAGAATGCTTCTGTAAGCGACTTCACAGAAGGACAGCGCAAGGCTGTGTTCTGGTTAGGAGTAGGCGGTTTGATCTTCGTTCCTATCTTCAAGAGCATTACCCACCTGCCTCCATTCGTAGGCATCCTCTTGGTATTGGGTGTGCTGTGGACTGCTACCGAGGTGTTCTATCGCAGTTTGCATCGCGGACAAGATGCTGAGGGTACACAGAAGCGAGTAACCAAGTTGCTCTCTCGTGTGGATATGAGCACCATTCTCTTCTTCCTCGGTATCTTGATGGCTGTGTCTTGTCTGGCAGAAATCGGCGTACTGACAGCTTTAGGTCAGGGACTGAATGTTGCCTTCGACGGCAATCACTACCTCGTAACAGGTATCATTGGTGTGCTTTCAAGTATTGTGGACAATGTACCTTTGGTTGCTGGCTGTATGGGTATGTATCCTGTGGCTGCTGTAGGCGATATGGCTGTTGATGGAATCTTCTGGCAGTTGTTGGCTTACTGTGCTGGTGTCGGTGGTTCTATGCTGATTATCGGTAGTGCTGCTGGTGTGGTTGTCATGGGTTTGGAGAAAATCACCTTCGGCTGGTACATGAAGCACATTTCCTGGATTGCCTTCGTAGGCTATTTGGCTGGTATCGTAAGCTATTGGTTGATCCGCACTTTCCTCTATGCAGTGTAAGCAGACTCTTTTGAGTCGATGAAATAAAAAAAGGCAACTTGTCGTAGTGACAGGTTGCCTTTTCTTTGTTTTCTCCTTTCTTCAGCTCTTTGTTTTCTCCTTGCTTCTTTTCTTGCGAAGAATGCTCTTCCGGGGTTCGCAGGTGCTGTTTATCTCATTTTTTTGCGGAACTCAGAGGGCTTGAGACCGGTCTGGTTCTTAAACTTCGATGAGAAATAGTCGGGCGACTCGAAGTTGAGTCTGTAGGCTATTTCCTTGATACTTTCGTCGGTGGTGGAGAGCAGTTCCTTAGCTCTTTGCAGTCGGAGATCTTGCTGATACATGGCAGGAGCGATGCCTGTAAACTCCTTGAAGAGTTTGCGGAACGATGAGTAGCTTACCCCCAGGTCTTCGGCTATCTTCTGTATGGTGAGGTCGCTCTCCAAGGATTCGCGTATGCGCAGTCGGGCCTTATTGATCATATCCACATGGGCAGTGTTCTTGTTCAGGATGATGTTGCGTTCCAGAGAGTACATCATGCCGATGAGGTGGTTGACGATTCCTGCCAATGTTTGCTGCGAGTAGGCGGCCTCCTCTTGTGCTATGCGGTAAGCCTCCTTGTAGAGGCTTAGTATATCGTTGCTGAACCCAACATGGTAAATAGGCTTCTCGGGTGAAAGGAATCCTGCCTTCACCCTGTCGTCGATGTTCTTGCCTTTGAAGCCTATCCAATAGCTGTGCCATCCCTTCTCAGGACAGGGGTGGTAAGTGTGCCATTCGCCAGGAAAGAGCAGGAATATGTCACCGGCCTTGATAGGTGTCTCTGCGATATGTGCCGACTGGAACACGCCTTCTCCCTCGGGTTGGTAGAGCAACTGGTATTCATCGAGCTCGCGTCCCTTCTTCAGGTCGAAGTAATAGCCGTCGGCATGTCCTTTTGTGGGATAGGATTCTCCCGGCTCGATCATCTCGTACCCTATGGTGCTCACGGTGAGTCCCCATTCTTTGTCGCGTTCGTTGGCCAATAGATATTTGCTTGTCTGCATGTCTGTAATAAACTTGTTCTGGCTGCAAAAATACAGAATTTGCAGCAGAAAAGAGCATGATGAAAGTTTTTTTATGCTTTTGTGTGCATAAAAAGTACTGTCGTCCGCACCTCCTCAGCTGTTTTTTCCTTCCATGTAGCCCGTTGCGTAAAGGTGTCCTTCCTCTATGGTGCAAGGGGGTGAAGAATGGAATAAGTTGCGATAACTCCGCCCTAACTATATAAAATAGGTAGTTAGGGCGGAGCTATCCTTGCAGATTTCATCTTTTTTGTTTATCTTTGTACCGGTAAGTTTAGTATAAATTAAATAAAATCAGCAATTGAGGTTCGTTTATTGCTAATGTATTCATACTTACTCCTTTTTAAAAACATTCATCAATTTACAGCAGCAAAATTACGTTTTTCCTCGAGACAACCAAGCAAATTAAAAGAGATTTTTAATAATGGTATAGAGTACCTGTTTTTATGTGCTAACTTATCAACGACCTTGGTGGCAAGATGGAGCAGAACCAGTTGTAGGAAAAGTTGAATGATAAGATGAGACGGGATGAAGAATTGGAGAGGATGAAGTGAAGGATAGGTGTGAAATTGGAATTTTTAGTAAAATTCAACTGAAAGTTAACAAAAAGCTTGGTAATGTGGAAATAAAAGCATATTTTCGCAGATTAAAAAAGTACATAACATTAAAAATAAGAAGATTATGGCAATAGAAATTAAACCAATACCTGTCCTTCATGGTGAGGCAGCAGCTCGTTTCGTTGAAGCGGCTGATGAGGCATTGGAAAAGCGAGGCTCCATTGACTTCTCCAAGCAAGTAGCCAAGGCACGTGCTATATTAAAACGTTCAAAACTGTACATTTAAAATGTTAGAGCAATGTGATTTTATGGAACTGACAGAGGAAGTCTTGCAGCAATGCAAAGGTTTCACTTGCAAGGATGAGGACATAACAGAGTTCTTCGCCCATGACTATGCTGATTATGCCTATCAGTTGTTAGGAAAATCATATTGTTTTGTTAAACCAGAAACATCTGAAATAGTCTGTGCATTTACTGTCGCTAATTCGAGCGTGAAAGTTGATTCACTTCCTTCAAACCTTCGGAATAAGCTTAATAGAAAGATTCCGAATGCCAAGCGAAGACCACAGTATCCTGCTGTATTGGTAGGACAGTTGGCTGTAAGTGATTTGTTCTGTGGACATCAGTTGGAGACGAATTGTTGGATTTCATCAAATCATGGTTTATAGACCCACTGAATAAGACTGGATGCTGGTATGTTATTGTTGATGCTGTCAACCATCAGAAAGTATTTGAATATTATCAACGAAATGGTTTCAAATTTCTGTTTTCGTCAGATGAGGAGGAATGGACCTTCTTGCATAACAAAGGTCAAGAGCCAACAACTCTGATAGAGCCGATGAAGACACGACTGATGTACTTTGATTTGATTTATCTCAGCACAAAATAACAAATAAAAGATAATAAGCCCCCTCTGGCGCGCCGAAAGGCAGCATACTTGAGGGGCATTACTTATTTTAGGCAGTTTACTTTGTGCTTTTGCGGTAAATGATATTTTAATGTCCGTTTTCAAAACTGATACTGCCCCCATGAGATAGGGGAGGAAGATAGATGAAAACATTGAAAATCGCCTTAATCCCCAAAAATATGTTTTATTTGATGAGTGAGTAGAGTGTGTCGGTAGGGTGCTGGGCAAAGTCGTATCCTGCCACATACATTAATGTGAAAGTCATGTCGGCTGTGCAGTATTTGCGGTCTAAGGAACGTTGTGTCTGTGCCGTAAGGGCTTTGTGGTGATCCTTATAAAGAGGGGATAGGTAGATAAAGCAGGGTATCTGTAAGCCTGTTTTTCTGGATTCTTTCTTGAAACCGTGTGCATGACCGAAATAATTGGGGCTTGACTGGAATACGTCTATACCATGGTCGGGGTAATAGATGACGATAGCATCCTCGTTTTTGTATTTTTCCATGAGTTGAGCCACAACAAAGTCATTGTATAGGCAAGCATTGTCGTAGTGGGCTGCGACTTCTCTTTTTTGACATTTCTTCTTGTCGTAGTCTGTAGCCTTGAATTTTTTGTAGGATTCTGGATAACGTTTGGCAAAGTCTACATGTTGTCCCATGAGGTGATATATGATGAATTCCTTGCCTTTGGAAGGTTTGTGGAGGCTGATGAGGTCGCCATCGAGTCGTGTCTTTTTTGTGTTGAAGTGATAATAGTCGCATATATGTGCAAAGCAAGATGCCATGTTGTCGTACAATCCCACTTCGTCTTGGTTGGAGTACCAGAGGGTGCGATACCCTGCCGCCTTGAGAATGGTGATAATAGATGGAAATTTGTACCATTCTTTCTGAATGTCGCTATGATGTCTTGTATTAAGAATGTACTTAAACGACTGGGTCGTGACCGTTGCTGGCGACACTATATTATGGAAGGCATAGACCAGGCTGTCATCTATAAGATGCTGGATGCGAGGATTGGTGTCTTTCTCGTATCCGTATATAGAACTATGTCCCTTTGAATGTGACTCTCCTATGATAAGAACTATTTTTTGGGGATGTTGCTGACTGCTCTCACACAACTGTATATTCCGTGGTTCATGGTCTTTCAGATTGATGGCAATGTCTTCGAAGGGGATGGTCCAGGAACTCATTGACAGAATTTCCTTTATCACTATCTGATGAGCGATGAGCAAGACGGTAACAATGTAAACGAAGAGGTGGAGGTGTAGGTAACTCTGTTTGTTTCCCATCTTTATGCGTTTCTTGGTGTGGCAAATGTAATGGGCGTAAAACAGGGAGGCGAGCAAGCAAATGAAGCCGACAACAAGCCACCAAGGGATGAAGACACTGATAAATTCCTTGATTTCGTTGGGGGTGGTTTCAAGAAGGGTTTCTATGATGGTAGCATTCATAAACGACTTGAATACTGCGAGGCAAAAAAGAGTAAGCAGATCGTAGAGAGAGACAATGGTGAGGCTCAGATATTTCAAGATTGTGCCTATGTGCCCCATGGAGCAGAACAGGGTGGTAAGCAAACAGCCACTGATGTAAATGAGGGCGAATGTGATGGCAAGGTCGAGCCAATCGGGTTGATAGAATAGTGAAACGATGGGGTTGATTGCTGCCAGGGCCGTGAAGCTCCAGAAGTAGAATGGGTCAGAGGTAAAGTGTTTTTTTAGAATTGTTAGTATACGGGACATGGTTAATAGGGATGAAATGTAAGTTTGGTGGAAAAATAAACTGAGCCTCCTCTGAAAAGGAGGCTCAGTCCTATAAGACTCTAATAAGACCCTGAGGATTGAAGTTTCTGGTATAGTTTTTCGAGTTGGGAAGCTGTGTATGAAGTTGTTGTCTTTTTGTAGACTTCTGTATACAAATCGCTTCCGCTACTGCATTCCAAGATTAACTTGGTATTGCTTACAGCCTGAACTTCATCAGCCCAAGTGTCTCCGTCATCGGAAATATATGTGATTTTTCCGCTTTTTGCATTATAGATATACTCGAATTTTTCAACGTAGAATCCAGAGGAACTTTCTTCGCCAAAATAATATCCTATTCCATTAGCGCAGTACATGATATAGTCTTTATCTTCGTCGTCGTCAACTCGTTCCCATGTACCTACGATTTGTGATGTTGGGTTGCCATCATCTCCTCCTTCTTCTCCATCACCATCGCTGTCGCTTCCGCAAGACACGAGATACAATCCTGACACAATTGCTGTCAGTAAAATCAAGAATAAATAACGATACTTTTTCATACGCTTGTTTTTTTGTGCCTATAGATGTCCTATGAGGCTGGTTAATGATTAATTAAATATTATATTCAATAGAATTGTCACTTGTAAAACAGGAACTTTGTCCTTTTCTAAGTTGATCTTGTTGTTAGTAAGAAGATGAGGCATTCTGTGCTCGGTAGATTCTTTCCAGTTGGGCTGCCGTGTAGGCTGAAGTGGTCTTCTTATAAACTTGATTGTCGCCACTCTGGGTGAGGACGAGCTTCGTGTCAGTGATGATGGCTATGTGATAGGTTGCGCTAGAATTTCCAAAGATGAAAGTGAGAGTCTCATAATTATCTTCTTCATCGTAGAGATACTCGAACTTTTCGACATAGGGCACACCATCATACTCACTGGAGTTGGAATCATAAATGTAACCTGTGCCATCGGCACAAAGCATAATGTATGCGTCTTCTTCACCGGAAGAAGAAATTTAGGCCCATGTTCCTAATATCTGGGATTTGGGTTTCCCTCCTTCTCCATCACCATCGCTGTCGCTTCCGCAAGACACAAGATACAATCCTGACACAATTGCTGTCAGGAAAACTAAAAATAAATAACGATACTTTTTCATACGCTTGTTTTTTTGTGCCTATAGATGTCCTATGAGGCTGGTTAGTATTTTGATTAGATACATAAAAGATTAGAGATCGACGTAATACCAATACATGACTGATGTAGAGGAAGTGGATTTGATCGTAAAGTAATTGTAATCGCTGACATCAACCCAATCATGTTTTAAAGATTTTGTTCTGGAAAGAGCCTTATAAAGATTGGTGCCAAGCTTGAGGTAATAGTAGGAACTCCCTGATTTCTTGTAGATGCCCACGGACTCATACGAAGTTTCCGTAACGTCATCTCGCACTTCTGTCAAGACTAAGGCTGTCACAGTCTTGTACAACGTGTAGCCAGAAGTGCTGCCACCGCCTCCTCCTCCAGGTGTGTTGTACAATCCAAGATATATTCTGTTTCTGCAATTGTACTTAAAAGGATCGTTAAGCGTCTTGCTCTTGGATATGGGGGAGTTTTCATTGGCAAGCATATATGCCATACCGTCTTTCTCGAAGAAATACAAAGTCTCGTTGCTGAACAGGAAAGAACCGTCTTGCAGATAGAAAACCCAATTCTGATAACTGGAAATACTGTAATACTGCTTGTTTACATAACAACGCATAGAGTTGAAATCCACAGGCACGTCTTGTGCAATGTATTTCAAACTCTCGAAGTTGCTTTGGTCAAGAGCGAAACAGTAGTCCATAGTCGACCAGTTTTGCCATTCTCCTGCAGGTTCGTCGTCATCAGAAGAACTGCTGCACGAAATCATCATTGCTCCCAGAAAAACAGAGAATAAAAGAGTTGCTGTGAACCCTAATAAACTAAACTTATTTTTCATGTGGTAAAAAGATGCGCCTTTTTAGGCTCCAATCAAGGCAAGTTATAATTTTCTATTTCCTTTTATCATATATATAAAACAGCGTAGAGCCAGTCTGTCACTCGCTCCACGTATCTGGGCTCTCGCATTGCCCTGTTAGTCGAAACGAGCAACGCTGA
>ULUS01017892.1_pt1 | contig 10084 bp, 8 predicted proteins | sample 1958761 | NCBI WGS metagenome assembly ULUS01 (sample SAMEA4835767, study PRJEB28245) | human gut metagenome | biome: gut microbiome; material: fecal sample | place: Denmark | collected 2008
GCATTACGAATGCGTTGCTCTACCAACTGAGCCATATCGGCCTTGCAGAATTTTTTGAAAGAGGCCTTTCTAAATTCGGATGCAAAGATAATGTATTTTTCCTTTTACGCCAAATCTTATGCCTATAATTTTCTGCAAAAACTCATTTTTGCCGTTTTTTTGAGCATGCCGTTCGCTTTTGCTTTGACAAAAGATGCGTCTATACCTTATTATATTAGCCGAGCATAGTTGACGTATTTTATTGTTAACTGTTTTTAACTGTGACAGAAATACATTTTTACACATTTCTTTTGTGGCTTTAATTTTTTTTTATTTACTTTGCAAGAGCATAATGTAACTAAAAACTTTATGGTTATGACGAATACTGCAGACACAGCAAATCTCTGTGGCCTGAGACGAGAAGATTTTCAGGCCACTATAGATGGAAAGGCTACAGACCTTTACATCCTCAAGAACAATGAAGGCAACGAGGTTGCCATTACCAACTATGGCGGAGCAATTGTGGCTATCATGGTGCCCGACAAAGATGGAAAATACGCCAATGTGATTCAAGGACACGACAACATAAAAGATGTGGTGGAGTCGCCAGAGCCTTATCTCTCTACGTTGATAGGACGTTATGGCAACCGCATCTGTAAAGGCAAGTTCCAGCTGCACGGCAAAGAGTATAGCTTGCCCATCAACAATGGTCCCAACTGCTTGCATGGTGGCAAAAAAGGCTTTAACGCCAAGGTGTGGGATGCACTTCAGATGAACGACCACACGCTGGTGCTCAAATATGTCAGCCCCTACGGCGAGGAAGGTTTTTCGGGCGAGGTGAGAGTGACTGTGGTTTATGCTTTCAATGACGATAACGAGTTGAGCATCGACTATATGGCCACAACCAACAAGAAGACAGTGATCAACCTCACAAGTCATGGATTCTTCTCTTTGGCCGGCATTGCAGATCCGACGCCGACAATCGATAACTTGGTTTGTGAGATAAACGCCGACTATTATCTGCCTATCGATGAGACATCGATACCTACAGGTGAGATTAGATTCGTGAAAGGCACGCCGTTCGATTTCCGTAAGCCCAAGACCGTGGGTCAAGACATCGATGCCGACAACGAGCAGATAAAGAACGGAGCAGGTTACGACCATTGCTTCGTGTTGAACAAGAAAGAAGAGAGCGAACTGAGCTTCGCTGCCAAGATAACAGAACCCGTTAGCGGACGCACCATGGAGGTATTCACAACCGAGCCTGGCGTTCAGGTCTACACAGACAACTGGGCTGACGGTTACAAGGGACAGCACGGTGCCACCTTCCCACGCAGAAGCGCTATCTGCTTTGAGGCACAACATTTCCCCGATTCGCCAAATCATCCTTATTTCCCGTCTGTGGTTCTTAAGCCAGGTGAGCAATACACACAGAAGACAGTTTATAAGTTTGGTGTTGAAAAATAACAACGGGTCTAAGCTCATGATGAAAACACATAATAATATTTGACAATAAAACGAATTGTAGGGCATCCGTATGGGCGTTCTTTTTGAACAATCCTCACGGTTGCCCCGCATTTATGCAAGGATAACCCCATAATGACAATCCACTGCAACAAGTCTACTGCAACTTTTGTTTTTATCATTTGACCACCAACTCTGACAATAAAAATCAATTAATATAACTAAATCATAAAACAAAAAAATGGAAAATACTTCTAAAACACAGAGCAGCATCATTGCTATCATCGTGATGATGTTCCTCTTCGCAATGATTTCTTTTGTGACAAATCTTGCAGCACCTTTCGGCCTCATTTGGGGTAACCAGTACTCATGGGCAGGAATGATGGGCAACATGATGAACTTCCTCGCTTACCTCTTTATGGGTATCCCCGCAGGCATCATGTTGACAAAGATTGGTTACAAGAAAACTGCTATTTTGGCAATGGCTATCGGCTTTATCGGCCTTGGCGTGCAGTATGTGTCAAGCATTGTTGGTGCCGACACCGCAGTCTTCACCGTTGGCGGACAGCCTGTGATGCTCAACCTCATCATCTACTTGCTCGGTGCTTTCATCTGCGGCTTCTGCGTTTGCATGCTCAACACCGTTGTTAACCCCATGCTTAACCTGCTTGGTGGTGGCGGCAACCGCGGTAACCAGCTCATCCAGACCGGTGGCTCGCTCAACTCGCTCTCTGCAACCCTTACACCGCTCTTCGTGGGTGCTCTTATCGGTAGCGTTACCAAGGACACAGCCATGAGCGACGTGTCACCTCTGCTGTTCATCGCTATGGGCGTGTTCGCCGTGTCTATCATCATTATTGCTTTCGCAACCATTCCTGAGCCCCATCTTCAGAAGGAAGGCGAGAAAAAGGAAGTTATGGAGCACTCACCGCTCAATTTCCGTCACACCTTGCTTGGCATCATCGCCATCTTCTTCTATGTTGGTATTGAGGTCGGCATTCCTTCACAGCTCACCTTCTATCTGGCACAGCCCGAGTCGGCAGGTGGTGTGGGTCTTGCCAACGGTGCCGCCATCGGTGGCGCTATCGCTGCCATCTACTGGATGCTGATGCTTGTAGGACGTTTTTCAAGCTCTATCATCAGTGGCAAGGTATCAACACGTGCTCAGATGCTGTTCGTGACCACAACAGCCATCGTTCTGTTGCTTATCACCATCTTCCTGCCCAGCGACCTCACAATGAGCATGCCCGCTTATAGCGTTTCTGACGGTTTCATCATGACGGCAGGTATTCCTGTCAAGTGTCTGTTCATCGTGCTCTGCGGTCTTTGCACATCAGTGATGTGGGGCGGCATCTTCAACCTCGCTGTTGAGGGCCTTGGCAAGTACACAGCAGCTGCTTCTGGTCTCTTCATGACCATGGTTGTGGGTGGTGGTATCATGCCGTTCATCCAGAACCTCATCGCCAACAACGCCGGCTACATCGCAAGCTACTGGCTCGTTATTGCCATGCTTGCCTACATTCTCTACTACAGCCTCGTTGGTTGCAAGAATGTAAACACCGACATCCCTGTAGAATAATTTAACCGAAAAGCCGTTTTGTCCCTTGGCGCTTTCTGTTGAAGATGCGCCAAAGGGCAATTCTATTTTAACAATCTTTTTAATCATTAAAAAAACTATCATTATGGACATAGAATTCGTAAGAAGTCGTTTTATCAAACATTTTGACGGAAAGACAGGTAACATATATGCATCGCCAGGACGTATTAACCTCATCGGTGAGCACACCGACTATAACGGTGGATTCGTATTCCCCGGTGCAGTAGACTGTGGCATCATGGCCGAGGTTCGTCCTAATGGCACAAACACCGTGATGTGCTATTCGATAGATTTGAAAGACCGTGTCGAGTTTAAGGTCGACGATCCCAATGGTCCTCGCGCAAGCTGGGCACGCTACATCTACGGCATGGTGCAGGAGATGCGCAAGCTCGGTGTCGACGTGAAGGGTTTTAACACAGCCTTTGCCGGTGATGTGCCTCTCGGTGCAGGCATGTCTTCATCGGCTGCCCTTGAGAGCTGCTTCGCTTATGCTCTCAACGACCTCTTCGGCGACAACAAGGTGAGCAAGTGGGATATGGTGCTTGCCGGCCAGGCTACAGAGCACAACTATTGTGGCGTGAACTGCGGAATCATGGACCAGTTCGCAAGTGTCTTTGGAAAGGAAGGATGCCTCATGCGTCTCGACTGCCGCAGCCGCGAGTTCGAATATTTCCCCTTCAAGCCCGTTGGCTACAAACTGGTGCTCCTCAACTCTTGCGTGAAGCATGAGCTTGCCGGCTCTCCTTACAACGACCGCCGCAACAGCTGTGAGAACGTTGTCAAGCACATTGCTGCAAAGTATCCCGATGCCAAGTTTGAGACTCTCCGCGACTGCACATGGGAGCAGCTTGAGGCTGTAAAGTGTGAGGTTAGTGAGGAAGACTACAAGCGCGCTCACTTCGTGCTCGGCGAGAAAGACCGTGTGCTCGCAGTGTGCGACGCCCTCAACGCTGGCGACTATGAGACCGTAGGCAAGAAGATGTATGAGACCCACGAAGGTCTGAGCAAGGAGTATGAGGTGTCATGCGAGGAGCTCGACTTCCTTAACGACATCGCCAAGGAGAATGGCGTTACCGGTAGCCGCATCATGGGCGGCGGATTCGGTGGATGCACCATCAACCTCGTGAAAGAGGAGCTATATGATCAGTTCATCGCTGACGCAAAGGCAAAATATTCAGCCAAATATGGCAAGGAGCCAAAGGTTATTGATGTTGTCATCGGTGACGGCTCACGCAAAATTTGCTAATAAAAGCTCTGTTTCTCTTACATCGTTTTAGAGAAAAACAATATAAAGTCGGTCTGCTTAACGGCAAGGCCGACTTTTTCTTTGCGTTTTTTATTGATGATGAATAAAAAAATAACAGTTTTGTCAAAAAACATATTCAAAAATTAAACTAATCCAACTAATATCACTATCTTTGCACTAAATATATTTCTTGGCATAAAAAATAGACCTCATTTCCGTAAAAGAGGCATCACCCCAACAAAAGAAGCTTCATCTTACCAAAGAAGTTTTCGTCTCTGCTAAAAGAAATTAACCATGACATCCCAAAATTACGAATAAGATTTTAAATAGTTCTATTTTAACACTAAATACAAGACATGAACAATAAGGAATTAATGAATCATGCAGCAGACAACATAAGAATCCTTGCTGTATCGATGGTTGAGAAAGCTAAGTCTGGACATCCTGGAGGTGCTATGGGCGGTGCGGATTTCATTAATGTACTTTTCTCCGAGTTTTTAACCTACGACCCAGAGAATCCTACATGGGAAGGCCGTGACCGTTTCTACCTTGACCCGGGACACATGTCGCCGATGCTCTATTCGGCCTTGGCCCTTCAAGGCAAATTCACCATCGAGGAGCTGAAGCAGTTCCGTCAGTGGGGTTCGGTGACGCCTGGACATCCTGAGCGCGACATCGCACGCGGCATCGAGAACACGTCAGGCCCTCTCGGACAGGGACACACCTTCGCTGTGGGTGCTGCCATTGCAGAGAAATTCCTTGAGGCACGCCTCGGAAGCACAATGATGCAGCATAAGATCTATGCTTACATCTCTGACGGCGGCATTCAGGAAGAAATTTCTCAGGGTGCAGGACGCATTGCCGGCCTGCTGCATCTGAACAACCTTATCATGTTCTACGATGCCAACGAGATACAGCTCTCTACCGAGTGTGACGTGGTGATGAACGAGAACACCGAGCAGAAATATCGCGCATGGGGATGGAACGTGCTGACAATAAACGGCAACGACCCCGACGAGATTCGTGCCGCTCTGATCCTTGCCGGCAAGGAGGAGCACCGTCCTACACTTATCATCGGCCACACACTGATGGGTAAGGGCGCACGCAAGGCCGACAACAGCAGCTACGAGCGTAACGTGAAGACACACGGCGCACCACTCGGTGGCGATGCTTATGTGAACACGGTGAAGAATCTTGGTGGCGATGTTAACGACCCGTTCGTTGTGTTTGACGACGTGAAGGCTCTCTACGATGCGCGTAACGCTGAGCTGCGCACCATCGTGGCTGCACGTCATGCTGCTGAGGAAGAGTGGCGTAAGAACAATCCTGAGAAGGCAGAGCTCATGAAGCAGTGGTTCTCAGGCGATGCTCCTAAGGTCGACTGGAGCGCTCTCGTGCAGCCTCGTGATGCTGCTACGCGTGTTGCTTCTGCCAACTGTCTTGGTGTGCTTGCAGAGCAGGTGGGCAACATGGTGTGCTCTTCTGCCGACCTCTGCAACTCTGACAAGACCGATGGCTTCCAGAAGAAGACAAAGGACATGCGTTACGACGATTTCTCTGGCGCGTTCTTCCAGGCAGGTGTGAGCGAGCTCACCATGGCCTGCGTCTGCATAGGCATGTATCTGCACGGTGGCGTTATCCCCGCTTGCGGCACATTCTTTGTGTTCTCCGACTATATGAAGCCCGCCATCCGCATGGCTGCTCTCATGCAGGTACCTATCAAGTTTATCTGGACACACGATGCGTTCCGTGTAGGCGAGGATGGTCCCACCCACGAGCCCGTGGAGCAGGAGGCACAGATCCGTCTCATGGAGAAGTTGAAGAACCACAGCGGTCAAGACTCTGTCCGCGTGTTCCGTCCTGCCGACACCGACGAGGCAACAGTGTGCTGGAAGATGGCTGTCGAGAACATGGCCACACCTACAGCTCTCATCTTCTCTCGTCAGAACGTAACAAGTCTGCCCGAGGGCAACGATTATGAGGAGGCACGCAAGGGTGCGTATGTCGTGAAAGGTTCTGATGCCGACTACGACGTTATCCTTCTTGCTTCTGGCTCAGAGGTGTCTACCCTCGTGGCTGGTAGCGAGCTGCTTCGCAACGAAGGCATCAAGGTGCGCATAGTCAGCGTTCCTTCTGAGGGTCTTTTCCGCACACAGTCGAAAGAGTATCAGGAGAGCATCTTGCCACAGGGCGCAAAGATCTTCGGTCTCACCTCTGGTCTGCCCGTCACCCTTGAGGGTCTTGTAGGTGCCAACGGCACCGTTTACGGTCTCAGCTCGTTTGGCTTCTCAGCTCCTTTCAAGGTGCTCGACGAGAAGCTCGGCTTCACAGCTGAGAACGTGTACAAGCAGGTAAAGGCTTTCATCGGAAAATAAACGTGAGTTCTGAAAAAGAACCCAGATGTCAGAAAAAACATGAGCAGCGACAAAAGCTGCGCATCAAGAGATAATTATTAAAGGTGGGCTGTGCTGAAGCATAGCGCGTCAGCATGGCCCGCTTAATTAAAAACCTATTTACTTCTAAACATTAACGCTTATGGAGATAAAGACAGTCGGCATTGCTTGCGACCACGCAGGCTTCGCATTGAAGAAATTTGTGATTCAGTATCTTGAGTCGCACGGTTATCCCTACAAAGACTATGGAACATATAGCGACATGAGCTGCGACTATCCCGACTTCGGACATGCTCTTGCAGAGGGCATAACGAGTGGTGAGGTTTATCCCGGTATCGGCATCTGCGGTAGCGGCGAGGGCATCAGCATGACGCTCAACAAGCATAACGGTGTGCGTGCCGGTTTGGCATGGATGCCTGAGATCGCTCATCTCATCCGTCAGCATAACGATGCCAACGTGCTCGTGATGCCAGGCCGTTTTGTTGACAACAAGACAGCCGAGAAGATCATGGACGAGTTCTTTGTCACCACGTTTGAGGGCGGTCGTCATGAGAGACGAGTAGAGAAAATCGACTTAAAATAAGAAACAATACCAAGACGCGTTTCGGGTTTTACGCCCTTTACAAACGTCTGATGAACGGAAAAGGGAAGCGAACACCAAACATGTTGCTTCCCTTTTTTTCACTCTTTTTACCAACCAATCACCAAATCGTTATATGAAAAAAATCTTTCTGTCGCTTCTCTTTGCCACAACGTGTCTTGGAGCATGGAGCGACAACCATTTCATCACCGACACGCCTTACCGCAACAAGGTCGAGAGTGTGTTCAAAAACCGCATGCAGACAGTGGGCAAGCAGTTTTTTGACACCAAGAGCCTCAAGCCCACGCTTGAGCAGACAGAGGCTCTTGAGTTTCTGTATGCCTACATGCCGCTTGCCGATGTGACCGACTATCCTACAAGCTTCTATCTTGACAACGTCAAGGCCACGCTCACGGCAAGAGAAGAGATGACGTGGGGCAAGAACGTCCCCGAACTGTTGTTCCGCCATTTTGTGCTGCCGCTTCGTGTTAACAACGAGCCGCTCGACTCGTCACGCACCGTGTTCTACCGCGAACTGAAAGACAGGGTCAAGGGCAAGAGCATGTATGATGCCATTCTTGAGGTTAACCACTGGTGCCACGAGAAGGTGACATATCAACCGTCTGACGCACGCACGTCTGCACCCCTTGCCACCGTGCGCACAGCCACAGGCCGTTGCGGTGAGCAGAGCACGTTCACCGTGGCCGCCTTGCGTGCTGTCGGCATTCCAGCCCGTCAGGTCTACACACCGCGCTGGGCACACACCGACGATAACCACGCATGGGTGGAGGCTTGGGCCGATGGCAAATGGTATTTCCTCGGTGCCTGCGAGCCAGAGCCTGTTCTTAACCTCGGATGGTTCAATGCTCCTGCTTCGCGTGCCATGCTCATGCACACCAAGGTGTTTGGCGATTATGCCGGACCCGAGGAGGTGATGCTTCGCGCTACCAATTTTACCGAGATAAACCTCATCAGCAACTATGCTCCTTGCAGCAAGATAAACATTGCTGTGGTCAACGTTGACGGCTCTGCGGTAAGCAATGCGCGTGTAGATTTCAAGATTTACAACTATGCCGAGTTTTGCACCGTTGCCACAAAATATGCCGATGCCTTGGGTCATACAGACATCTCTGCCGGAAACGGCGACATGATGGTGTGGGCATCAAAAGGCGGACGTTATGGTTTCGCTAAAGTGGCGTTCGGAAAGGACAAGAACGCGCGCATAACGCTCAATCACGATATGAAAGATGCGGCTCTGTTGCATGACACGCTCGACGTTACGCCTCCCGCAGAAAATACCATCCTGCCAGCTGTCACACCAGAGCAGCGTGCCGTTAACGACAAGCGTTTCGCTTATGAAGACTCGTTGCGCAAGGCTTACACATCTACCTTCCTCACGCTTGATGAGGCAAAGAAGATCTGTCCTGAAGCAGCCGAGTTTATTGTCAAGTCGCGTGGAAACCATGAGGTCATAACCTCTTTCGTCAGCCGTCATGCTGACAACATGCCTCGTGTGATCGCTCTTTTCAAGACCCTTAGCGATAAGGACTTCCGCGACATAACAACCGACATCCTTGAAGACAATTTCACGGCGGCGAGCGACCAGGTGGGTCCGCGTGTGGAGAACGAGCTTATCATCGCGCCGTTCAAGAACCAGCTGGCAAAATATTTTGCCAAGCAGGCACCTGCGTTCCGTAAGAATCCGCTTGCTCTTGTAGAGTGGATGAACAAGAACCTTCGCGTGTCTACCGACAGTCTGGCTCTTAAGATTGCGCAGACACCTATGGGAGCGCTCAAGGCACGTCTTACCGACACCCGTTCACGCGACATCTTCTTTGTTGACGCTGCACGAAGCATAGGTATAGAGGCTCGAAAGGATGAGGTGACATCGAAGGTGCAGTATAAGCAAGACGGACAGTGGAAGGACGTGTCGTTTACTGCTGTCAAAGAGCATAAGAACGCGCCACAAGGCAAGCTGGTACTCACCTATAAGCCTACAAAGGTGCTCGACAATCCTAAATATTATAACCATTTCACGCTGAGCAAGATCGTTGACGGTGTGACACAGCTGCTCAACTTTGAGGAGGGCCAGGCCGACATGGGTGAAGGTTCAACATGGGCAAACACCTTTAAGAACGGCATTGACCTTGATGAGGGTAAGTATCTTCTCACAACAGGCACACGTCTTGCCGACGGTAGCGTGCTGGCAACCAACCAGATATTTGACCTTAAGGCCAACACCACAACAACGCTGCCGCTTGAGATGCGTACCAGTCAAACCGCTGTCAGCGTTATTGGCTCGTTTAACAGCGAGTCGATGTTTGAGAAGGATGGCAAGAGCGTGAGTATCTTGTCGCAGACTGGCCGCGGCTATTTTGTCGTAGGACTCGTTGGAGTGGGGCAGGAGCCTACCAATCATGCGTTGCATGACATCGAAAAGATGCGCACCGAGCTTGAGAAATGGGGCCGTCCTATGCTGTTGCTCTTCGCCAACGATGCCGATGCCAAGAAATTTAACGCAGCCGAGTTTGGCAACCTTCCGTCAACCGTGATGTTTGGCATCGACAAGGATGGCGCTATCCGTAAGCAAATAGCCAAGGAGATGAAGCTTCAGAACCCTGACCAGATGCCTGTGTTCATCATTGCTGACACCTTCAACCGTGTGGTGTTCATATCACAAGGCTACACCATTGGTCTTGGTGAGCAGCTGCATAAGGTCGTAAACGGCATTTAAGCAATCTGGTCTTCAAAAGCAAAAGCATAAGAATATAAAAGCATAAGAATAAGTAGGTGTTCAAAATTAATCGCATATATGAATCTAATAA
>ULUS01024652.1_pt1 | contig 10008 bp, 6 predicted proteins | sample 1958761 | NCBI WGS metagenome assembly ULUS01 (sample SAMEA4835767, study PRJEB28245) | human gut metagenome | biome: gut microbiome; material: fecal sample | place: Denmark | collected 2008
ATGTGCTTTTTTACACGCTCATTCTAAATCCGAAACTTGAGTACTTTTAAAGCTTCACTAACTGAAAAATCCAGTTTTGGGGCTCTTTCGGAATTTGGAGTGATGATTGTTTGTCATCGTTAGTTCCAAACAGAAAAGTGGGTTTTCAGCCCGCATGTCATGCTAACCCGATACCACAATATCATGTATCACTCCAAATATCGGAAGAGCCTTTTTTCATATCCAAAATACATAAACTTTATCCATAATTACATAACAGCAAATGGGAACGAAGTGCGTAACTTTGCACACTGAAAATAAAAAGAATCAAAGGAAATGATAGAAAAGAAGAACTTGCCTGTACTTGGCATGGGATGTGCCGCATGTTCGGCACGTGTGGAAAAAGTGTTGCGGGGTATCCACGGGATATCCTCAGCGGCAGTGAGTCTTCCCGGTCGTTCGGCCCTTGTGGAGTTCGACCCTGCCATCGTGACGCTCGCCGATCTCAAAAAAGAAGTACAGGCTGCCGGATACGACCTGGTGATAGACGACACGGAAAGCGTGGAACGTATAGAACGACGTTCCTTACGCCTGCTTCAAACCAAGGTGGCAGCTTCGTGGATATTTGCCGTGCTTACCATGTGTATCTGCATGGGATGGATAAACATCGGAAGCAGGAACGATGCCGACCAAGTGATGCTCATTCTCTCGCTTCTCAACATGGCATGGTGTGGCCGACAGTTTTTTGTCACGGCTTGGCGGCAGTTGCTCCACGGCTCTGCTTCCATGGATACACTCGTGGCGCTCAGCACAGGTACCTCGTTTGTGTTTTCCGTGATATGTACTTTCTGGGGCGACTCTCTTTCCGCCCGCTATGGCATTGGCACCTGCACCTACTACGACGCATCGGTCATGATCATCACCTTTGTGCTCACGGGTAGACTACTCGAAGAGCGTGCCAAGCACTCCACGGCTTCCGCCATCAAGCATCTGATGGGGCTGACGCCCAAAACGGCCCGCCTGGTTACAACCGACGGAATCATTGATGTGCCCATTGCTTCGTTGGAGCGGGGAGATGAAATAGAGGTGAAACAAGGAGAGAAAATAGCGGTCGACGGCACAGTGAGCGACGGCGAAGCATGGATAGACGAAAGTATGATAAGTGGTGAACCCACTCCCGTGAAGCGTGTACCTGGAGCGCGCGTCTTGGCAGGAACCATGGTCAAGAAAGGAGAACTGCGGTTCCGTGCCCAAAAAGTGGGACGCGACACCATGCTTGCAGGCATCATCCGCATGGTACAGGAAGCCCAGGGGTCCAAGGCACCCGTACAGCGACAGGTTGACCGGGTGGCACTTGTCTTTGTGCCTACAGTGATGTTGTTGTCAGCAATCACCCTTGTGGCATGGCTCACCTTGGGCGGCATGGCCGCCATGCCGAGGGCTATCGTGTCAGCGGTAGCGGTGCTTGTCATTGCCTGTCCGTGTGCCATGGGACTCGCCACGCCTACCGCTCTTATGGTAGGCATGGGCAAAGCAGCCCAAAACGGCGTACTCATCAAGGACGCCGTGGCTCTCGAACACTTGCAACACATCGACACACTGGTCATCGACAAGACCGGAACGCTCACCATTCCGCGCAAGGACATAGACTTCCAGCACGCCGACCACCTTGCGCCCGAAGAGCGAGAGACCCTCAAGCCTCATGCCCGTGAAGCCATAGAAGGCCTGAAAAAGTTGGGCATTGACGTGTGGATGATGAGCGGAGACAAGCCCGATGCAGCACGCTACTGGGCAGAACAAGTGGGCATAGAGCACATGAGAAGCCAAGCACTGCCTCAGGACAAGGAAGACCTGGTGCGCCGTCTTCAATCGGAGGGGCACCGCGTGGCCATGGTGGGCGACGGCATCAATGACTCGCAGGCCCTGGCACTTGCCGACGTGAGCATTGCCATGGGGTCGGGCACCGACATTGCCATGGACGTGGCGCAGGTGACACTCATGGGCGACGACCTGCTGCACATACCTGAAGCTGTACATCTGTCACGCCGCACCGTTCAAATCATACATCAGAACCTCTTCTGGGCGTTTGCCTACAACACCATCTGCATTCCCTTGGCAGCAGGTGTGCCTGCCATATTCGGCTCTACCCTTCAGATTACCCCCATGTGGGGCAGTGCACTTATGGCTATGTCGAGCGTGAGCGTGGTGCTCAACAGTTTGCGACTGAAGCAAAGCCATTAAACGTGAAGTCTCGCTTAAAGGCGAGACTTCCGTTTTCCTCATGCCATTTCAGAGCGTCAACTCAACCACCTTGTCTATGTCTGCTGGTGCATGGTCGAGCGTAATGACCACTCCACCCTCCACGCGACTGACCTTTACTGCACGGCGCGTCACAAAGTCGCAGGCACTTCTCACCTTGCGCGATCCTACGGGAAGGAAGAGCGAACGGTCCTGCAGGTTGAGTATATGCACAAAGAGGCGGTTGCCCTTTTGGGTGGTCACGCCCCAATCATGTGGCGGCACGATTCCACCCCGAGTGCCATAAATGGTTTCTCCGTAAGTGTGCATCCATTCGCCCATTTCCTTCAAGCGGTCGAGGGCGGTAGCCGGAAGTTCGCCATCCGGCTGGGGACCGATGTTCATCAGCAAGTTGGCATTCTTGCCGGCGGCATTCACGAGATAATGTATGAGGGTCTTGGCCGACTTATAGTTTTGGTCTGTTATCTTGTAGCCCCACATGCCGTTCATGGTTTCACAGGTTTCAAGGGGCAGTCTGCTAACGTCCTGTCCCGACAGTCCTGCCTTGTTCTCCCCCGGCAGGTCGCGCTCGAAAATCTGGATATCCTCACCTTCGAAAGGTGTCTGGTGATGATTGTTGCCCACCAGACAACCTGGCTGCAAGCGATGAATGAGCGCATACTGCTCAGGCAGTTGCCAGTCAAAGTTCGGGTTCTGGTCTTGGTCCCACCATCCGTCGAACCACACGGCCCCAATCTTGCCATAGTTTGTCAGCAGTTCCGTGAGCTGGTTGTTCATGAATTGGTAATAGCTTTTCCAGTTTCCTTGGGGATTGGGGCGCCCTGTTCCACGTCCCGTCCGTCCCCACACGGCATCCTCGCGCTGCCAGTCAATATGAGAGTAATACAAGTGAAGACGTATGCCCTGCTTGTGACACTCGTCGGCAAGTTCCTTGAGAATGTCACGCCGGAAAGGTGTGGCATCCACGATATTATAGTCTGAATAGCGAGTCTTGAACATGGAGAAGCCCTCGTGATGACGAGTAGTGAAACATATATACTTGGCACCGGAAGCCTTAATGGCAGCCACCCACTGGGCTGCATTGAATTTCGAGGGATAGAAGCCACCGGCAAGTTTGGCATATTCCTTGTAGTTCAGGTTGTTGTTGGTCATAGTCCATTCGCCCGTAGCAAGCATGGAATAGAGTCCCCAATGAAGGAAAATGCCGAACTTGTCGTCCTGAAATTCCTGACGTGAAGCAATATTCTCTGCCGTGGGCTTGTAGTGTGGGGCAGTGGCATTGTCCTGGGCAAAAGAAGCTGAAGAGATAGACAGCGACAAAAGCACTGAAATAAAGTATTTTTTCATACTTGTTAAGTTTATTGATGATTAATGGAACAAAGGTAACCAAAAAAGAAGAACCGGGAAAGAACACACTCCTTTTTTATTATATCCCCTCTCTCACCGAGTCTTTGCCACAGCCTCTAAAACTCGGGAATAAAAAAATAAATAACGGTTTTTTATTTCCTATTCCGCTCATTTGCACTATCTTTGCATAAGACAGGCGGCACTCGGCAATATGAAAGAATACTTTCATTCCGCTCGTTGGCACTGTCTTTGCAAACATATAATAGACGAAAAAAACGGCAAACTGCCTAAAGCAAAACTTTATGAACAGACTCTTACGCACAATAACATTCCTTGTCATTCTGCTTTTCACTTCGACAGCACAAGGAGTTCCCAACGACCGGCACAACCAGATCGACCTGCCGCAAGGTACCATCGAGGGACACCTCGCCAATGGACTACGCTACATCATCCTGCCTAATAATCACCCCAAGCACAACTTGGAGATTAGACTTGTGGTGAACGCAGGAACATTGCAGGAAACCAATCGGCAGCGAGGCAGCGCCCATATGGTGGAACACATGGCTTTTAACGGCTCCACACACTTCCCGGTCGACTCCTGGACGTCCTACTTTAAAAGACTGGGCATGGTTCCCGGCCATGACATGCTTGCCACTACAGGCTTCAATCACACGGTCTACCAACTTTCCCTTCCCGTTGCCGACTTCGGCTATCATGTGATAAGCAATTCACTATTTGCTCTCCGCGACATCATCGGAAGTCTCAGTTTCGACCCAAAGAGAATGGAAACAGAACGGAGAGCCATTATCAACGAGGCAATGAACAGCTCGTCACTCGACGACAAATTCCAGGACTTAAAACTGGGCAAGGGCAGACATCTTCACCGTAAGCCAACAGGCACCATACAGGAAACGGAACTGCTCACCCGAGAGGAAGTGCTCAAATACTACCACAAGTGGTACATTCCGCAGAATGTCACGCTCGTGGTGGTGGGTGATATGGATGCCGTCGACATGGAAAAATGCGTGAAGACGGTGTTCGGGGAACTACCCGTAGGAGATCGCTCCATTCACCGGAAATACCCCCTTACCTACCGCAAAGGATTCACCCTCGCCGAAGCTGTAGACACCACGGCAGCCCGTTCACGGCTCACCTTTGCCATTCCTCATCCTTCCAACTCCACTGCCAACGTAGCTGCCACTGCCGAAAAAGAGCAATGGAAAATACTCGTCACGGCCATTGACAAGCGACTAAAAGCCAAGCAAATAAACGCTTCTATTGTCGACAAGACTGTCTTGGACGGGAAGAACATGTTTTTCATCTCGGTAGAAGGTAACAACAGACGCATAATAAAAAGCTATATGAACAGTGCACTGATAACTCTCAACACCATCATACAGCGCGGATTCTCACATAAAGAACTTGCCGACAACATTGCCGAGAAACTGCGAACCATGCGCGTAGACACCGTGGGCACGGCTTCAGCCATCTGGTGCGACTACCTAACCGATTATGCCATCAGCGGCAACCTTCCTGTCACTTCTTCCGATGACATGGCGCGCATACGCGACATTGTGGAGCACACAACAAGTGCCACCCTGCAACGCATGCTCTCCGACCTGATTAACAACAAGCATCTGTCTGTGCTCGCAGCCTATCGTAACCACAAAGGCAGACGCGACGCCTTCAATGAGCGACACCTGCGCCACGTGTGGCAAAGAGGAATGAAGGCACACACCTACACCTACAAATACCAACGCAGGCCTGAAGTCGAGGAACGCCACCTGAACCTGCCGCCATGCCTTTCGGCAACACATCCCGATGCCTCACCCGCAAGTGCCAGCGGATATGCAGATATCGGGGCATCGGAATATTTGCTCAAGAACGGCTTGCGCCTGATTCTCCGCCCCACGACAGACCGCGACAGCACGCTCCGCATGACTCTCCTGGGCCGTGGCGGATACGCCGACCTCGACCCGAACTCACGCTTGCTCTTGATGGATGCTGACAAATATGTGGACATGGGCGGGCTGCAGAACGTGCCCGAGGACACGCTGATAGACGTGATGCAGACTGACAACATCACTATGACCATCGCCATAGACGACTATTGGCACCAACTGAAGGCCACAGCACCTTGTTCCAAGCCACAACTGCTGATGAATATGGCTTATGAAAAGATAACCGCACCCGGCAGGGCATACGAGAACTTCGACAGATTGCGTCAGGAGGAAAAGGACTGCATCATGCACGAAAGCAAACTCCAGCAACTCCGGACGCTCGACCCACAGCGCATGCTCATCCAGTGCATCGACTCCATTGCCCGCGACACACCGTCGACGGAAGGTTTGAAACACACAGCGGCAGACCTTGACCAACTGGACCTCGACCACATGTGCTACTATTACACACGGCTCTTTACCGACCCCGAGCATACCACCATCATCTTCACCGGCCACTTCAACCCGAAATCCGTGCTCCGTGCTGCCGCCAACACCTTCGGCCGACTCACATCTTCCAACATGGGGACTTTCACAGACAAGCCTGTCTACATACCTGAGATGAACTTCAGAAAGACCTTTCCCAACACGACAAGCACACAAACCGAACTTCACTACGTGTTTCCCGGCAACTACCTGCCCGAACTCAAGGAGTCTGCAAAACTTGCCATCATCAGGGGATTGCTGCAACAAAGGTTGCAACAGCGACTTGAAGGACAACTGAAAATAGCCAGTTCGCCCGATGTAAAACTATCGAAAGCCGGCTATCCACAACAAAAGTATCACTTCCTGGTCAAGGTGACCGTGCGCAACGAGGACAGGCAGACTGCCGACAAAGCCGTGAGAGAAACAATCCGTGAGCTGCAACAGACGCCCGTTGCCCCAACCGAACTGCAACAGGCAAAGATGAATTTTCTGGTGCAAAGACGCAAGCTATTGGCCGACAATGCCCCCATACCGTGGATGGAAGGCCTCACCTCACTCCTGCAAAACGGCGAAACACTCGCCGAGCTCAACCGTTTTGCCCAATACTTGAAAGCCATCACACCGGCAGACATGCAGCAGGCCTTCACTCTCTATCTCAGCCCTGAGCGCATGGCACTCATCTGCAAAGGCATGACCGTGGAATAAGCAAATCCCCTCCAAATCATAGAACTTGACTTGGAGGGGATTTTTTATATCCGTAGTAAATGGGCTTCTACTCCCACTCGATCGTTGCTGGTGGCTTGGAGGAGATGTCGTAGCAAACGCGGTTGACACCTTTCACCTTATTAATAATCTCATTGCTCACCTTCGCCATGAAATCGTAGGGCAGATGGGCCCAGTCGGCTGTCATGGCATCGGTAGAGGTCACGGCACGCAGTGCCACGGGATGCTCGTAGGTGCGCTCGTCGCCCATCACGCCCACCGAACGCACGGTGGACAGGAGCACGGTGCCTGCCTGCCATATCTGGTCGTAGAGCGACACCTCAATCTCACCATTCTGCATGTCGGCCGGCACACCGGCAGCCAGCACACGGCGGGCCTCTTCACCGCTCAGGCGCACCTTGTAGTCGCGCAGACCGCGGATAAAAATGTCGTCTGCGTCCTGAAGTATGCGCACCTTTTCGCGTGTGATGTCGCCCAGAATGCGCACAGCCAGACCCGGACCGGGGAAAGGATGACGGGTGATGAGATGCTCGGGCATGCCGAGCGAACGGCCCACACGGCGCACTTCGTCCTTGAAGAGCCACTTCAAAGGTTCACACAACTGTAGGTTCATCTCCTTGGGCAGGCCGCCCACGTTGTGGTGACTCTTGATGACCTTACCCGTTATGTTGAGCGACTCAATGCGGTCGGGATAGATGGTGCCCTGGGCAAGCCACTTGGCGCCCGTTTGCTTCTTGGCCTCGGCATTGAACACCTCCACGAAATCACGACCTATAATCTTACGCTTCTGTTCGGGATCGGAAACGCCTGCCAGGTCGGCAAAGAACTTTTCCGAGGCGTCAACGCCGATAACGTTGAGTCCCAGTCCCTCATAATCGCGCATCACGTCGCGGAACTCGTTCTTGCGGAGCATGCCATGGTCTACGAATATGCAGGTCAGGTTGCTGCCCACGGCACGGTGGAGCAGCACGGCAGCCACACTGGAATCCACGCCTCCCGAAAGGCCGAGAATAACCTTGTCATTGCCCAACTGCTTGCGGAGTTCTGCCACAGTGGTGTCTACAAACGAGTCGGCACTCCAGTCCTGCTTGCTTCCGCAAATGTCTACCACAAAGTTCTTGAGCAACTGTGTGCCCTGAAGCGAATGGAACACCTCGGGGTGGAACTGCACGGCCCAAACGGGCTGCTTAGTGGAAGCATAGGCTGCAAACTTCACGTTGGCAGTTGAGGCGATGCATTCATAGCCTTCAGGAATGGCTGTAATGGTGTCGCCATGGCTCATCCACACCTGCGAATTTTCCACAAAGCCCTTGAAGAGCGGGTTCTGGGCATCGAAATGCTCCAAGTTGGCACGACCGTACTCACGTGAGTCGGCAGCCTCCACACGTCCGCCCTGGGCGTACGAAAGATACTGCGCTCCGTAGCAGATGCCGAGCACCGGCAGACGGCCGATGAACTGGCTGAGGTCTACCTTGAAGGCTTCCTTGTCGTGCACCGAATAAGGCGAACCGCTCAGGATGACGCCGATAACCGACGGGTCATCCTTAGGGAACTTGTTGTAGGGAAGAATTTCGCAGAAGGTGTCGAGTTCGCGCACACGACGGCCTATGAGCTGCGTGGTCTGCGAACCGAAATCGAGGATTATAATCTTCTGTTGCATGTTAATTATGTTGTTTATTGGGTTTGTTCTGTTGTTGCTCACCGCCCAGCTCCGACAGGAAATCCTCGGCTTCGGCAAGCGTGTCGAGCTTGCCCACGTCCATCAGGCGGAGGTCGGGCTTTAGAAAGCCGCGTATGTCGGCACGGGCGCAAGCCTGAAGATAGAAGTCTATGATGCCGAACTTTTCAGGGAACGCGTCCATCATCGGGAACAGCCGCGGCGAGAAAAGGTGGATGCCGGAGAATGCGTAACGGCGGCAATGCGACGGATCAAGATGGGGATAAGGGGAGCGCACTTCGCCTGTCTGGACATTGGTCCAGCCCACAAGCCGCATGTCGTCATCGAAAAGCAGATAGCGTGAGGTGTGGCGGTCGCTCACCAAAAGGGTTGCATCGTGCTCCTGATGAAGGTCGTAAAAGCGTCGGAGGTTGACATTGCTGAGTATGTCAACATTGTGGATAAGGATGGGCAAGTTGGGGTGAAAGAGTTGCTGTGCGTGGCGGATGCCTCCGCCCGTGTCGAGCAAATGCTCCGACTCGTCGGAAATACGCACGTCAAGACCAAAGTCATGTGCCTTGAGATAGTCAATGATTTGACCGGCAAAGTGGTGCACATTGACCACCGTACGACCGCATCCCGCCTCCTTCAGCCGCTGCGCCACATGGGCGAGCAGAGGTTCACCGCCCACAGGAACAAGTGCCTTGGGCATGGTGTCGGTGAGCGGCTTGAGCCGGGTGCCGAGCCCGGCTGCAAATATCATTGCTTGCATAGCATTGTCGTGTGTGTGTGCCATATCCAGCTACAAAGTTACGACAATAATTTGAAATAGCGTCACATTAGACCTAAAAACATGGAAAAGTATGTTCTTTCAGCCGATATCTTCATGAAATATTATTTGCTGTCACCGACATTGCGGTTTTCAGGACTGCGAAAATTCACGACAAACGTCTAACACAATTATGGCAACCGTACTCCTAATAAAGAAATACTGAACAACCTATTCCGACAAACGGACATACAGAATATCACTCAGCAGCACATCTTGCACTTGGTAGTGACACACTAAAGGATGGTTAGTGGCAGACTTACAGATGGCTAATAGCAGACTTACGGACGGTTAATAGCAGACTTACAGATGGTTAGTGGCAGACTTACGGACGGTTAATGGCTGACTTACGGATGGCTAATGGCAGACTTACGGACGGTTAGTGGCAGACTTACGGGCGGTTAGTGGCAGACTTACGGGCGGTTAATATCAGACTTACAGACGATTAACCATGGTAATACATCCCCCAAATTGGCTCTGACCGTATTGTCAAAAGCGTTGAGGACACCAAGCATTATGCCGTTTAGCTGTTTTGAACAATTTTCCACCTGCTTTCCACTTGCATATTTCCTGACAAACATGCACTTGTCTATTCGTTTTCTCTCCGTCAATACGGTCTAACCAACAATTCAGACCCGAAGTAATAATACGGCACATAAAGTTGACCCAAATCAAGAAACCATAAGTCATTTGGCTGTTTCAATAGAAATTAGTACCTTTGCAAGGATTTAGGAAAAACAAAAAACAACCTGTTGGCGGAATTAATTTAGTGCATACTTAATTCTGCC